>SDBU01000018.1_pt1 | contig 230898 bp, 338 predicted proteins | sample 2277071 | NCBI WGS metagenome assembly SDBU01 (sample SAMN10397929, study PRJNA504765) | marine sediment metagenome | isolation source: marine sediment core GS08_GC12, 126 cmbsf | place: Arctic Ocean: Gakkel Ridge, Loki's castle | collected 2008
AGCCAGTTCAAGTGAGGCACTTGCAGATAAATTATGGATTATTGTGCGTTCCGCCCACGCCAATACTGACAACGACTTCTCCGGTGATGGTTCCGTCAATACATGGTTCTGGGGCGCGGATCTGAAGAAGCAAGGCTTTTTTGATAGCCATGTCCCCACCTCAGGCGCAACTGCCTCCCGCACTACAGAGAGTGGGTATCCGCTTTGGACATTGCCGGCTGGGTTGTTTGATGCGACAGGGACGGCGATTATTTGGGTGAGGTTTGGGTATAGTGATGATATTTTATTTGCTGCAGGGGTCTCAACTTCTAATATTGTTGCTACAGATGATTCGTCTGCTTTTCTTTTTGCTGATAAAAATACACGCTTTTCTTCTTATGATGGTGTGTTATCAGCAACTGTGGTAGATGCTTCTTATTGGTTAGCCAACACTTGGTACAAACTTGCAGTACAATGGAACTCTACAACTGGGAAGATGCGAGTCGGCGTTGACTCCGGCTCAGGCATTTCCTGGGGCACAGAGGCCAATTTCGACGGCTCTTACACCCTAGGCACAAATCTCCGCCTTGCCTTTGGCTTATTCGGCCCCATGTGGCTGAGGGAATTGATGCTTCTTGACAGGGTTTTAACAAATCCGGAGATAGATGCGACGGGGTCCCCGTAAGGAGGGATCGTGAAAATTGAACATGATATATTGATTATGGATGATAGTACGGCCTATAAAGCTTATGGTGGAGTTGTTGGCCTTGGTCGTCTCGCTGTAGATGATCAGACTATATTTGCAGGATTTGATGGAATCCCTATGAATCAAGATGATTCAGCAGATGATTGTGAGCTAACCCTTGATCATAGGAAGGAAGTTGCTGATTTTATGATTGAGCAATGGAAGAAATTCAGAGAAGGGTTGAATGATTTAGATTAAAAAGGAATCTATAATGGAAAAAGTCTTCATGTTTTTTGTAAGATATTTTTATGTATTATTTACACTTTTTGCATCTCTTTATTGGGTAATGTTAAAATAATAGAGAGGAATACTATTATTTTTTCCGGAGGGAAATATAATCAGTTAAAAATATAGGAGTTGGTATGAGTTGAAACTTTACGGGGTTTTATCTGGAACAGGAGATATTCATGCAGGTTATTTTTATGGAGATGGTTCTAATTTAACAGGTATAGCCGGAGGATCTTCAAACCATGCTTTATTAAGTAATCTGGCTTACGCATCTTCTGGACATACAGGTTTTATGCCTGTAACTGGAGGAACATTTACAGGTGATGTTTTTTTCGGCGCGCAAAATATTTCAGGCACGGGCAATATTTACGCCAGTGCTTTTTACGGAGATGGTTCTAATCTTACAGGCGTTAGTGGAGCCGGGGTTTCAGCACATTCGTCTTTAACGGAACTGGATTATGCTTCTGCAGGACATACCGGGTTTTTACCGGCAACATCAGGTACTGATATACAAAACCAACTAAACGGTAAATCTTCAACCGGTCATATACACGATGACAGATATTATACAGAGTCAGAAGTTAATACTATTAGTGGAGCACTAAGCGTGGAAATAGATTCTGATATTTCTACGCACACATCCAATGCTAACGCGCATCATGCACAATCGCATACTATAGTGTCTCACTCAGATACTTCTGCTGCCGGTTCCGAACTTGATACCCTAACAGATGGATCCAACGCAGATTTATTACACAGTCATACTATAAGTGGAACTTCTATTAGTGGAGGTGACCATTCTACTTTAATTAATATAGATTATGCTTCTGCTGGACACACGGGATTTTTACCATCTACATCTGGTACTGACATTCAAAACCAGATAAACACTAAATTGGAAAATATTTCGGGGGAAAACCATTCAACCTTAAATAATTTAGATTATGCCTCCGCTGGTCATACGGGATTTCTACCAAGTACATCTGGTACGGATATACAAAACCAACTTAATACCAAGATGCCTTTAGCAGGAGGAACTTTTACAGGAGATGTTTCCATGGCGAACGGTATTGATATACTTGCCACTGTCTCTGGAACGAGCGACCTAGGAACCGCAGCACTGCCTTTCCAAAATATTTATGCAGATACTCTTTATGGCTCAAGTCTTTCTCTTCAAGAAGACATAACCTTTACTGGTGCAACTGCAGTTAATCTTATCAATATCCCAGATAATCTTGCTGATGCTTTGAGTATTAAGGAAGGTTCTAATAGTTATGTGCAATTCATCACCACTGATGGTGATGAGGATATACTTTTCAGCAAGCCTGTAGACATTCATCACACTGCTGTGATGGCAGATGACCACGCGGTAGAGATTGATGTAAATGCAGCGGCCTATGGTGATGTCAAGGCTTTGGATATTGATTATATAACAGGAAATATTATAACAGGTAAAGACGAAGGTGTCATACTTGTAAACATTGATGAGACGCTTGCTACTGGTGGAGAAGTATTCGCTCTGGAAATCTTATCAACTGATGGGGGCGCAGATGGGATACACGCACTGAAAGCTGGGCCGGAGATCCATCCTATACATCATGATTCCGGTACGTTTGTCGATCCTACTTTAGCTACAGATAATACGTCTGGTACTGATGTTCCAGTTATGAGGGACGGAATTCTTGGAAATACCACCACCATATTTGAAGATCAGAATGAATACATTATAATAGGTTACTCATCTGCATATCAAGATTTAGAACTTGTGTTTTCAACCGCAGCAACCAAAAACATCAACCCTACATTTTGGTATTCAACCGGAGGTGCAGGATATACCCAGTTCACTCCTGTTGACGGGACGGATGGCTGCAAACACACAGGAGTAATTTCTTGGGATGCTTCCGATTTAGCTGGTCATGTAGCTAATGCCACTGGCACGTTTGACATAAAGATGGTTCGCACCAGAAACAATATGACTGCCCCGGTCTTAGGTTATGCGAAAATTGCGACTACAACGGAGTACACCTGGGATAAGGATGGAAATGTTTCGATTAATAGTCTTGCAATCGCGGGGAATGTAACTTTAGCAACAGGTGAGCATATTTTGGCGGCAGCGAGTGGGACAAGTAATATAGGTTCTGCTTCTATTCCTTTTGGAAATGTTTATTGTGATGATTTACGTGTAGATGATAATATTTATGTAGAAGATGTTACAACTAATGAAGCAGCTACAGGAGGAATTATAGTTACTATGACTGTAGATGCTAACACTACGGGTTTTGGAGCCGCTTTACATATGGATACAGATGGAAATTGGATAGAAGCTGATGCGACGGTTTCTGGTACCATGTCTTGTCAGGCTATGGCTCTTGAAACTGGTACGGGTTCCAAAGAAGTGTTGATGCAGGGATTTGTGCGTGATGATAGTTGGGCTTGGACCATAGGCGGTAATATTTATATTGGTAATACGGCTGGTACTTTAACCCAGACCACCCCTAATGAAAGTGGAGAAATAGTTCAAGCGGTGGGTTTTGCTACTCATGCTGATAGGATGTATTTTAATCCTGACTATACTTATGTGGAGATAGCATAAGGAGGAGGAACTTATGGCAACAAGACAAGAAATTCAGATAGCGCAGGATTTAATTCGCTTTATTTTTATTTGGAGGTATCATAATGCCTACTGAGACTTGGGGCGAAAATAGTTCAAACGATTATAATAATAGGACTGAGGATTCTTTTATCCGTTCTGGGTTCCCTAACAATAATTATTCTAGCTATACCTATCTTGAGATAGGAACAGACAACCGCTATAGACCCATTATTAGGTTCACTCCAAACCAGGATATTGCTGGAGCTACCGTTGTATCTGCCACTCTATACTTGTACGCGTATACCATTGTCAATAATCATTCTGTAGAGGCCTACCGCGTCCTCCAGGACTGGGTTAACAACCAAGTGACTTGGAATATATGGAAAACTGGTAACTCTTGGTTTACGGCAGGTTGCGCCAGTGCAGATGATGCTGAAGGTGATGATTCTTTATCGGCGGATCGTCATGTAACAGCTCTAGGCACAACATCATTTCCTGATACTGGTGATGGTAACTGGTATACTTGGAATATAACATCACTTGTCCAAGGTTGGGTAGACGGCAGCATTAAGGAATATGGATTGTTGTTGAAATCGTCAAATGAAGTTTCATCTAACAGAGTGTATATCTATTCAAGTGAGTCGACACAAGACGGAAAGAGGCCATATCTGGAAATTGAGTATTCAATAGGCTGGTCTGGTAAAGTCATGGGTCAAACCGATCCAGCTAAGATCATAGGAATAGATAAGGCTAATATTGCTAAGGTGATGGGAGTGTGAGTATTTGATTACATTCTCCATTCACCTTCTCTGGTAGCACACTTATTTTTTTTAATTGGATTGAGATAAGTTCTATTTCGTTGGAATTATTTACTGATAGGTTTGAAGATAGAGTTATGGTGAGGATTTTGCCTGCAGGGCATTGCGGCATATTGAAAGTAGGAGAGGAGGCAAAAAAAAATTTAGAGATATTCCCGAGATCTTTCGTTTGTATTTTTCTGGATGGATGTATGATGCTGGAGATTGTTGATATGAAGAGTTGTACAGAGAGCTACATAAGTCAAATAATAAATATTATAATCAAACAAATGGATAATTGGAGATCGGCCAATGGTTGAATATTTAGGAGATATTCTGAAGGTAATAATGGCGGGGCTTCTTGCGCTACTTTGGTGGGATATCCGCAGGATCAGGGGAGAACGTATTGAACAATTAAGCAAGATGGATGAAAAACTCGGGGGATATGTCACATTAGAAAAACATCAGGATTTATGTCAGATAAATACACTGGCGCAGAATGCGGCCTTGTTGGAGAAGTTCCTTTTTAGAACTTGAATCCCGCTGGCATTCCTCCGCCTGTTCTGGCGTTAATTATGAATGATGGCGATGGGAATACTGTATTTGATTATAGCGGGAATGAGAATTATGGGACTTTGGTGGATGGAACCAGTTGGGAGGCAGGTAAATTTGGAAGTGCTTTACGATTGGATGGAGCTGATAATTATCTAAATCTAGGAGACTTCAGAAGTCTCTTTACTGATGAAGCAACAGTAAATATATGGATCAAATTAGATGTAGATCCTCCTGCGCATGTAAATCAAACAGGGATCGGAGTTTTAGATAACACAGGTCTGGAAAATCATTATCCATATACCGATGGTACTATTTATCTTAGCTGGTTTAGAAATGATAGATTAAATCTTGGAAATATTGGTGTTGATAAATCTAATTGGCATGCACTTACTATAACCAATACTCCTGGCGCTAATGGTTGGAAATTTTATCAAAATGGAATAGAGTATTATAATAATACTGGTGAAGCGGCAATAGGACTGGGTGCAAGTGGTAATATTGGAGAGGCTAGTGGTGGGGTTTATCATTTAGACGGTATGATTGACAATATATTACTTTATAACCAAGCCCTCACCCCTGCCCAAGTAGCATATCTTTACCAACACCTCTACTACGCATGGGAGCGCACACCGATTTGGTCGTTTGGGTCGGAAATTTTGGCGCCGGGAGAAGCAATAGTTTCCAAAATGTATGGTATTAACATGTCTAATGTAGCAAAAATATATAATGTGCCTAAAGAAGTATGTGCTTAATAATAAATACTTAATGAATCAATAATAGAAGGGAATGAAATCAAGCCTAAGAGAGTAGTAGAGAAAGTGCCTTGGTATGGAAATTTGTAAGGAATTGTTGTAATATTAAATAAAAAAAGAGCACAAACAGATTATTTTATTAGGAGATGTTATGAATTGAGGTTTTACGGGGGTATTGAATGTAGCTTTTTGGATTAGGTTGTAAAGGGGAAAAGTATGGGTAGGAAAATAGATTTAAAGGGACAAAGGTTTGGTAGATGGTTAGTTTTAGAAGAAACAGGAAAAGATAAACGCGGGGCTATTTTATGGTTATGTAGATGTGATTGTGGTATAGAAAGTATTGTTGTAGGGACTAATTTAAGAAACGGTCACAGCAAGAGTTGCGGGTGTTATATAAGAGAAAAACTGAGTAAGATAGTACCTGGTAAAATAATAATAGAAAATTTAACAGGTTTTAGGATTTGTACTAAATGTAAAGAAAAATTTTCGTTGACGGAGGAATATTTTCACAAAGTAAATAAGGTTAAAAGTGGTTTAAATTCTACGTGTAAAATTTGTAGACGTATGCAGCTTGAACAGTATTATAGGGATAATAGAGAAGAAATTTTGGAACGAGATAGAAAATATCGTAAGGATAATAAAGAGAAGTTAATAGAACTACAAAAGAAAAGGTATAACGATGATATACAATTTAGATTATCTAGTGTTCTTAGAAGTAGGTTAAGACGTGCTATTAAAAATGGTTATAGATCTGGTTCAGCGGTTAAAGATTTAGGCATATCAATAATTGAATTTAAAAGATATTTAGAGTTTTTATTTTATTCTAACTCTATTAACGGTGAAAGTATGACTTGGGAGAATTATGGTTACAGAGGATGGCATATAGATCATATTATTCCGCTGTCAATTTTTGATTTAACTGATAGGAAACAATTTTTAGAATCATGCCATTACACAAATTTACAACCTCTTTGGGCGGGAGAAAATATGAGTAAAGGGGACAAAATATAATGGGCTTTATTGGTGCGTCTTATCCAAAAGAACAGAATTATAGTACGACCGCGAGTGGATATATCGAAAAAATTCGCGTATATTTGGGAGATTTGAAGCAAATTCAGCGCGATTACGTAGATGGTTGTACTAGCAATGTAATGGGAGATTATTTTACCTATGTTTTAGAAGATAAAGGTTGGCCTTTGAAAGTAGCTTTGACCACTTCTTCTGGAACGGTTGAGTTTACAAGCCTTACAAACCCCATCACGCAGGGGTATAAGTATCTTGTTTTCTCTAATTCTCAAGATTCCATAACAACTAGTACGTACGGCGTTAATTTATCTTACTATGAATCTATTACTAGTAGTGATTGGACTGCTTCAGGAGCATCATTTTACAAAGACATAACTCACAGTTTTAATTTATCTAACATGGACGATTTTATGTGCCAGGTAAAAGATTCTGACACTCATGAGGTAATAATTCCTGATTTAATAGACGCTAGAAATGGTAATACTATAAGGATTTGGGTTAACAACGGCAGTCTTAATGTTAGAGTGGCTGTGCATGGAGGCGGTTCTAGTTTTATTTTTTATAACAGTTTAGCTAATCTTCTTGAAGAGGCTATTATTGATATTAGTTATGAATCTTTTCAATTTTCCGATAAAGAAATTTATGATGTCTACACTACAGTAGATGTACCTGGTGTCTCGGCTTCTGAAGAAACAATAAATATGGTTTTGGTCGCTACTGCGTTAAATTTAGCTGAAGCAGAATATGGATCATTTGTAATGGAATCTTCTATAAAAGTTAGCGATGGGGATACTTCGTATAACCCTGCCACGGCTATACAAGCAAGACAATCAAGAATAAAGTGGTTAAAGGATAAATTGGAAGATCTTACTAAAAGAGACATGTCCAGAATAGAAGGATCAAGGGTGGAATAATATGGCTCTGATAAATAAAAAAATTATAAATAGTTATACTAAAATAATAAAGAAAATTATAAAGGATTTATCCAAATGTATTTCTGTATATGTTACTCCTATTTCTGTGGAGTGTCCAAATTGTTTGTTTGATGTAGCTCACCAAAAATCGGCGGGGGTAAGAGATTGGACACCTGCCGGTTCTTCTTATACTGTATTTGAAGGAACTAATTACGAACATACTTATTATGAGAGTAATACAAATTTTACCAGAGGCCGCTGCCCTGTTTGTAGAGGCGATGGCGTATTATCTCGCTCCAATAAAACATCTATAAATGCTTTAGTTACTTGGAAAAAATCCACAACTTACCAAGGCAAACAAGAGTGGTTTCCGTCTGGGTTAGATAATGTTTTATCTTGTAAATTAAAAACAGAAATATGTAATTATGATATACTTAATGATGCAGAATATTTTTTAATAGATAATATAAAAATGGTTTTGTTTAAACCTCCAGATTTCTATGGATTGGGAGGTACGAACAGTCTCTGTGTAGCTTATTTAGTGGATGCAAATGAAGCCTATTTGTCTAAGACCGTTTCTGAATCTTAAGGAGGTGCCCATGTGGCCAAACTTAAGCGTTTGTTATCTTTTATTACATATAGGGTACGAGTATATTTGGCATCAAAAATTTTGGGGGAAAAAATATACACCGATTACCAGGATGTTAGACATAGTATAATTAATTCTGCTGTGGCTATAAAAGGAATGGTTTATAAATGCAGGAAATGTAGTATGATAAGATATAACGAGATTGATAAAAGGTGTGGAGAAATATCGGAACAGGCTGCGAAACTTAAATGAAATTAGATATTACTATTAAGGTTGATTTTAAACCTATAGATAAATTAATTAATAAAGAATTATTGAAACAAAACATGATGTTTGTTTTAAGGGAACACATAGGTCCTGAATATATTAATTTGGTTATGGAGGAGTACGATAAATTTTCTCTTTATTTTGACCCAGATGATCCCGCCGCTCCTGAATTTTGGAGACCAGAGTTCGAGGAGCACTTATTACAAAATTTAAATAGTAACTTAACTGTGGAAGGTAATGTTATTAGTTTGGGATTAGGAGAGAAAAGTTTCTTAGGATATAACCAAGGAGAAATAGGACCCAGAGATGATACTCCTCTAGTTTGGATGGTTTTCTACCTTGAAGGCCTAATTGGACAATATGCGTTTATTTCGGAAAGTATATATAGAGAGAAGAAAGGAGATGGAGCCGACCTGAATAAATATGGCCGCTTCGGTGGGGGATTTATGATTTCTGAAGCCGATTATATTGCTGAGGGATGGGATGCCTTTAAACCTTTCAGTGAAGCTAAGTTCCCTTTTGGCGGAGGCCAAAGGCCGAAAAGTTTCTTCAAAGAAGCTTGGGAAAAAGTTGAATTAAAAGAACAACCTTTTAAAGATGCAGTAATTGCGACTCTAAAAGGAAGGACGTTATAATAAAGGCTGCGACGGCTATAAATGGGGGTTGCCTATCTCAACTCCCAAGCCTTTAAACTTAGATAGGAGGTAAATGAGAATGAGTAAAAAATTAGAATTAACAGGACAGAGGTTTGATAGATTGTTGGTTTTAGGAGAAGAAGGAAGAAGTAAATGCGGAAGTGTTTTATGGAAAGTAAGATGTGATTGTGGTGTGGAAAAAGTCGTTGCAGGTAGTAGTATGAGAAAAGGAGATACAAGAAGTTGTGGCTGCTATGTGAAAGAAATAGTCAAATATAAAATTGATTTATTGGGACGGAAATTTGGCAGATGGCTAGTATTAAAGGAATTTGGAAAAGATAAATATGGAAAAATTTTGTGGGAATGTGTCTGCGAATGTGGGACCAAAAGAGTTGTTTATGGACATGGTTTAAGAGAAGGTCAATCAAAAGGCTGTGGTAAGAAACTTTGTCATAATAATTATAAAGATGGTCTTTCTCATACAAAAGAATATAGCAAGGAATTGTATAAACAAAAACAATTACAAGATGATCCTTTACATGCATTTAGTAATTTAAAGCACAGGGCAAAAAGAGCCGGGACCTCTTTTAAATGGCTGAAAGAAGATTGGTTGGAATGGTATCCAGAGCAACCCAGAACTTGCGCTTACTGTGACAGGCCTATAAAAAGATTATATGGAAAAGGATTAGTTTCAAACAGTATTTCAATAGATCGTAAAGATCCACATGGGCCATATTCAAAGGAGAATTGTATATTGTGCTGTCATAAATGTAATCTTACTAAAAATGATATATTCACATATGAAGAGATGAAGGAGATAGGCCAAAGATATTTAAAACCCAAGTGGCAATCAAACGCTGAAAAGGAGACTGTTAATGCTAAACGTTACGAGTGAATATCTTTCTACATATTATTTTCTTAAGAACAACATTCTATCTACTGAGTTTGTGGAGCAAGAATTAAATGTATCATTGTCTCTAAATTCTTCTACCGGGCTTTACACTGCTGACTCCATAATGGACCCGCTTCCTTCTTCTAGGGGAAGAGGGTGGTGTTATTTTGACACTGTATCAGGTTCTTCTGTTATTGATACTTCTCAGGAACAGACAAGTAGAGTTGTCGTTTATAAAACCGGCGGTGGTATAATAGATTCTTCTGATTATGAGGTTAATTATGTTTTAGGCGGTGTAGATTATACAGGAATTGGTGAAGTTCCCCTCACAGTTGACTATTATTTTAATTATGTTCCCCTCTTAGATGCTTGGCCTGGAACGGATGTGCCAGAATTACCTGTCGTATCCTTAGACATGATCGATGTAGATAAGCGTGGGTATCAATTGGGCGGGGGGAAAGAAAATATCCGTCCTGTGCGGATCGATATATTCGCGGTTTCATCAAGGGAACTTAGAGAATTAACTGAAATTATATATGAAGGTTTTTATAAAAAATGCATTTTACCTCTGGATTTTACTTATGGTGAACCCTTAAATTATGATGGAAAATATAATACTGGTTGGAGTAGTACAATAAATTCAAATTTAGACGGCTATAGTCCCATGAGATGCGACAATGTGAAAGCTAGACGAGTTAATTTACCCGTGAGTTATTCAGATATAAATAGGTTCAGGTCTGTAATAACTTTTGATTTAATTAGTTATGTAGAATAGTTATTGTTTCCTATATGAAGGGGTCCTTTTATACAGGGATTTCTATCTATAAGATGTATAAGGATAAGGAAAGGGAAAATGAATGCCTCGATTTGTTAAGTTTTAAAATATTTAGATCCAACCCTTGTAGGCAGTAAATGCCTAAACAATTTAAATATAAAGGAGGGAAAATTTAATGGCAAAGCGTAATAGAATTATATACGGTAGTCAATCAGTTTGGGCTGATGGCATTCCCATGTATAGAGTTCAGACGCTAGGAGCCACTACGACATTCACATCCGAGGATATTTTTGAACTCGGGGCCTTAGACATAATCGACGTTGAATAATACGGCGTCCTCGCTAGGTGACTAGCGTGTAAAATTCCACGATATGCGGGAACATCCTGTTAGGTTCTTACTACTTAACCCTTTAAGGGAAGTAAAAATGTAAGGAATAGGGAAAATTCGCAAGGAGCTAGTTTATAATGAAAAAAAGAATAACTAAAGCTTTTATACACTCTAAAGAAGAGTTAGAAGAATTATATAAAAATTTAGGAAGTATAGGAAAAGTTGCTGCTCATTTTTCTAAATCATATAATACTGTTAGATATTGGTATAAAAAGTATGACATAGAATTTGAAACTGCTAAATCTCTCTTTCACGAACTTAAGGATACTCCGTTATCTGATTTACACAGATCAATAGTTTTAGGATCGATATTGGGAGATGGGCATATTGATTTACCTCATCATAGTAAAAATGCCCGATTATCTATAAATCATTCTGAAAAGCAACTTTCTTATTTGGCATGGAAAAATAAGATGTTGAAGCCCTTTTCTGCAGATATTAAGCTTCGTGAAAAAGCTAAGAAACATTTTATTAAGGGCAGAGAGGTTTATTCTACTGATTGCTACTACTTTAGAACCATATCTCATCAAGACTTAACTATTTTTCATGAGAGATTTTATAAAAATAGAATAAAAACTATAGATGAATCTGTTATAAATGATCTAGATTTGCTTTCTCTAGGGGTGTGGTATAGCGACGATGGATCTGTTCATATAGATAAAAGAAGTAGTGGTTCAGTATATTTAAATATGGCTACTAATGGTTTTTCTTATGAAGAGCAATTTATATTAATGGAAGCTTTAGCTAAATTCTTTAAAGGTACTATTAGAACATATCAACATTCTGATAAAGATAGACATGATTATTATATCAGAATGTACAGAACCAAACATGTTATAGAATTTCTAAAAATGATATCTTCTGTCCTTCCTAAATGTATTCATTATAAACTTGGCCTTCAGAGACTGGGTGTGGAACCCTTGGATTATTCACTACCAAGGTGAAGGTACAGTCCGAACTTATATAGAGATATATAGAGGTAATTAGAAATAGTTGCCCGCCGCTGTTATAAGCGGTCAGTAGGAAATTAAATTCCGAAAGTAACAGATAAGCGTAGACGATGTCAATCGGGCATCCTCGCTAGGTGACTAGCGTGTAAAATTCCACGATATGCGAGAACGTTTTGCTAGGTTCTTACTACTTAACCCTTTAAGGGAAGTAAAAATGTAAGGAATAGAAATAATTCGCCGGGAGTAAGTTATAGTAAGAAAATTTCCAAATACTTATTGCTAACTTAGCCCTCAGAGACTGGGTGTGGAACCCTTGATTAATTCAAGGTGATGGTACAGTCCGAACTATACAGAGATGTATAGAGATAGTTAGAAATAATTATCCGCCGTTCCCAAGAACGGTCAGTAGGGAGTAAATCCTGAAAGTAACAGCGTGTCCTGCAGTAGCATTGACTCTAGATACAAATGAATGGGGAGATCTTTCCACCTTAGCAGCGTTTGCTCAGTTAGAACCTGCTATTTATACTCTGTTTAGTGGAAGTGCAACCTCAAGCTCTAACTTAACCGTTGTCTCCGGTTCGTGGGAGACGGAAGTAGATTACTATAATGGTATTGCTTTAGCAGATTTTGCAGTTACTTGTGGCCAGGTCCCTGGTGTTCCTCTATGGGCTCCAGTTCAGACTGAGTGTGACCTAGGTACAGATTCTGATAATATAGATATGACCATGTATCTTGACGAGGTTTATATTAATAGGATTGAATCAGCTTATTCTACCGGTGCGAATACCACTATGAATATAGGCGCGGAATGTGATAACAAAATGTGGCTTTTGAATGACGGACGTTTTGTTAACTTTGATACTTTTACTGTAGATGCTACTATTACAGGTGCTCAGTATGTAACTTTGACTATTGATCAAGGAGCTACTCCTAGCGAGATCGTTCCTGTATTATCTGATAGTCAACTAGGTTTTCTAAGAAAAGACGGAGAGGGTTATAGAGGTCTTAACTTTTATGATTCTTCTGCTGCTGAGTATTTTAATGTAAGAGTTGATACTTATGCTAATTGGAATTCTTTAGGTGCTGGTAATAGAGATCGTTATGGTTATAACAATGCTAACAACAGGGTCTATTTACCGGATCAGGTTGCTAATGCAGATGTTCCTATCCCCATTGAGGGCGATGAAATTAGAGTTTTTTATGCCGCTAGTGGTTATGGTACTCAGCAAGCTGATCAGTATTATAAGAAAATCACTGAAGCTACTGATAACAGTTCATGGATGGCGGAGGATTTGGGCGCAGTGCGTCAAGGGCAGGTAGAAATTTACTTGGTTGATCCCGCGGTTGCAGCTGCTTCTTATGAAATGCAGCTCAGACTAACCAGTGTTACACTTACCGCTGATCTAACCCGTGAGCCTCTTATGGAAATTGGTCATTTAGGACCTTATGATAGGCCAGTTACTCTGCCTATTCCTATTACTGTTGCGGTGGAAACCACGGCTGGTGATTTGGAAACTTGGGCTAAATTTGCAGGTAGAGAATCTGCGTATGATGCTGATACCATGGATGATACAGATTTGACTGATCTTTCGATTAAGGACGATCTGGTTTTGGTTGCTATGGTTTATCAACAGACTGATGAGGAAGCAGGAGGAACAGCTTCTGCTAGAACTGTCGATTCTAACGCCGGTCTTGTAGGCGAGAGTTGGTGGTGTGCTGGAGCTAAAGATACTGATGCTGGTATCGGAGGTACCCAGACAGGTGTTTATATAGCTGGTGATAGAGAGTATCCTCTCAAAACCGTTATAGTTAAAAACCTTAAGATAACCGATGAAGCTTATAATCTCGGAATGGGAGCTAATGCTACTCAGACTTATGGTTTTAGATCTACTAATGATATGTTCTTTGTTCAAGGACATGTTAGTATTGAAGATATTATACAAGACGGTGTTGGGACTGTTAGAACTATAAAGCGTAGAGCTCGATAATAACGCTATTTAAAGGGCGGGTGGTTTATCTGCCCGCCCTTTTTTTATCTTTAGGAACGGAAAGGAGTCTATATCATGGAAGAAATAAAGTATAACGAAGGAAAGCCTTTAGAGGGAGAAAAGTTAGTTAATATAAATAGTAAGAGAAAATTAAAACGTTCTATTTCCGACGAAGTAACCAGAATGTGGGAAGGTATCTTAGATTTTGGTCAAGTAGCTGTGGGAGATGTTGAGCGTTTTAAAGCTTTTAGGGGTAAAATACTAAGACTAGGTAATAACTGTATAAGGTCTATATCTAAAGAATTAGACCGTTCATATGTTGTAGAGTTTACAGCATTGAACGAAGATATAGTGGAAGTACAGCAAAGACCGGGTCCTATTAGAGTAGAAGTAGCTACTAAAAGGAGTAGAGTTAAAATTAAGGAGGAGAAATAAAATGGAAAAGGTAGAACAAGCAAACACGGAACAGGAAAATATTGTCTCAGAAGAAAGACAATTTACTACATTAGATGGAAGAGTTTTTTATATAAAACCGGCTTCTTCGGACAATATTAGAAAAGCGGATTTGCATTATTCTAAAGTTTACAGCAGATGTTTAGTAGAAGATATATTTACCGCTGCGGAAATAATGGACGCTTTAAAGAGAAAAGGGTTAGCCGGGCCTGAATATGAGACCAGGGCTGCTGATTTAGAAACCAAGATTTCTGTTAAATTGGCAGAACTTAACAGTGCTACTGATAGAGACGCTAAACAAGTATTAGCCCGAGAGGTTGAAGAGGTAAGAGAAGAAATATTTCAATGGAATCAAAGAATAAATGGCCCTATGAGTAATACTTGTGAACAGATTTCTGACGATGCTAGAATTGAATATCTTACTTCTTGTATGACTTTTGATAAAGACGGTAAAAGGATATGGTCAAATTACGAGGCGTACCTTAATGATGAAGATAAGGCTTTGACTTTTAAAGCTCGTTTTGAACTTATGCTTTATATGCAGGGTTTACCTAGTGATTTTCTTGATAATACTCCTGAGAGAAAAGCTATGAGAGAAGTTCAAGAAGAAATGTTGGAAGAGATCAATGATAGTCTTAATGAGGTAGAAGCTGAAGAGGTAGATAAGCCTGATGAAAAAACGGAAGCTATTTCTAACGAGCCTGAAAAACCCGAAAAGCCTGCTAAAAAGAAATCGGTTAAATCTAAAGCTAAAAAAACTTCCGTTGATAAATAATATTTGTCATGACCAGTGAGTATGATAAACTTTCTTTTGAGGATTTAGAAAATTATATAGAAGAGATTTCGAGCGGATATAGAATAGCTAAAATCAAAGACTCTTCAGGTAAGGAACACATCTATATTTTTAAACACCCTTCTGTGGATGTAAGAAGAAGGTCTCAAATTGTTTATGACTCTTTTTTTAACGAGGCTAAGGAAATGGGGCTTAGTACTATAGCCGAGATGGAGGATATTGTTAAGAAACGTGGTATCTTTACTGAAGAGGATGAAGAGGCTATTAAACGGCTAGAAGATAAGGTTTATGCCCAGCAACAGGTGTTGAGAAAAACCTTCAGAGTTCAAGCTAATAGAGACAGGCTTGTAAAAATAATTTCAGATCTTAAAACAGAAATTAGACAGGTTTCTAATAAAAAAGAAAAAATGCTACAGCTTACATGCGAAGCTAAGGCTGCCGAACGTAGAACTCTATGTTTACTGGTTGAATGCGTTTATAATTTTGACACTATTGAACGTGTTTGGAAAAGACCTAATGATTTCGAAGAGGCCGTGCTTGAAGATGACGCGGTAAAGTTTAATTTACTTATCGGTTTCGTTAATTTCATGAACGGTATTCAAGTATCAATGTTGCGTCAGATTGCCAGAAGCAGTCAATGGCGTTTGCGTTATATCATAAGTAAGAAAGTAAATGTAGATTTATTCGGTGTACCTGTAAAAGATTTTAGTTGTGACCAATTAAGTTTGATGCAATGGTCTGATTATTACGCAAGTATATATGAAATGCTTTCAGAAGATAGACCTCCGGATTCTATAATAGAAGATGATGTTGCTTTAGATGCTTACATGGAGGAATATTTTAGCGAACGAAGTAGAGAAGATACTGTAAGAAGAGGGTCTGGTAAAAAGAAACCTGGTAAGGTTAAATCAGCATATGATCATGATGAAGTTATAATTACTAAATCTAACCCTCTACATAAAGATATAGAATATAGTAAAGTTCCTAAAAAAGTAAAAAGCTCTGAATCTACAGAGGTTACTGAAAGGCAAGTCCAGGAAAGAGATAAACTCAATAAACGCAGAATAGGCTCCCCGCCCCCTGTTGAGTGAAGGAAAAGCTAGGAAAAGGGTAATACAATATTTAACAGGAACGAAAAAGGAGGAGATTTTTCTTGGCCGATGAGAAAATAACCATCGACATAGTTTTAGATGCTGAACTGAAATTTAAGAACCTTGATAAGATACGCAAGTTGTTATCGGAAGGTTCTTTAAATATAGGCGCCGGTGCAGGTAAAAGCTTAGTAGAAGCTAAAGGTGGTAGTGTTACTAAAACCACCAGAGGAGAGCCTGGCGCAGGAACATCCGCAAAAATTCCTACCGAACAACTATCCTTACCCCTCAAACAAGCCGCACAAAAACAAGCTACAGCTGCTGATAAGCTATCAGATGCTGCAGATGAAATATCTTCATCTGTTAAAGATTTAAAAAAACAGGTGACCGAACAGACAACTGCTTCTAAAAAAATGGCAGATGTCTCCTCTAAAAGCAGTACCTCTAAAAAAGATACAGGTGTTATACTACCTACCTTACCTGGTACAAAATCTACTGAATTTAAAAAAGATACCCAAGATATTCAAAATTTATCTAAAAATCTTGGTTCCCTTTTAATTAAAACCCTTGATGCTGTAAGGAATGCCGTGAGTAAGACTGCAGGAGATTTGGCTATTGTTCCGCAAAATATTAAGGGTAAAATGAGTAAAGGTTTCACCCTTGGTCAGGGGGGTAAATCTTTTGAGCTTAAGATAGCTGATGTTAAACGCCTGTCCGCCGCTGTGGCAAGAGAATCTGGTGGAACTATTGAAAAGTTGAAGGGTGAAAAAGTAAGTGATTTAGTGAAACGGCTTGCTGAATCAAGGGCAACCAAATCTGGTGGAAATGTAGATGCTATTATGAAGGATATAAAGAAAGAGTTTATTAGAATTCTTTCTATCCCTGCTTTAAAGAGAACAGCCGCAGGTCCTGTCATTGAAACTTCAGGAGGGACTACCAGGGTTCCTGCTAAATTTAAAGAGTTGACAAGAGGTACCGAGATTTTAGCTGACCAGTATAGGAAGCAAGCTATTGCTATAGCGAAAACTACAAAAGATATTGAAGCTGCAGACAAAGCTTATGAAAAACGTATTAAGTCGTTTATTGATGAGAAGGGTGTTATAAAAGAAGATGTTGTTTCCAAAGAGTTTAAGAGGGCAGGGGAGCCTTTCCGTAAAAAATCTTTAGTAAAAACTCTTACTGCTGAAAAATTTAAGAAAGCAGACATTCCTGTCACTAAAGGAGATATATCTAAAAGACTTGTTGATGTTAGTAAATATGAAGCAGAATTGAACAGTCTTCCTTTTAACGCCTTACGTGAAAAAGCTTCTAAGGCTGGTATTGGAATAAAAGATATAATGGCTTCTTTAGATAAGTTAGATTCCTTAGATTTTTATTCCATGATTGAACGTGGTTTTACCGCACCTATGAAAAAAGGAGGCTCGGCTTTAGATGCAATATCATCTACTTTATCCGGAGGTGTTAAAGACATTGAGGGTGCTTCACGTAGATGGGATAAAAATATTAAAAGTATGGTACAGACTGCCAGTATTATTCCTGAAAGCCAGCCTTTAAAGGCTGTAGGTGCTAGAGGAATAACCGGTATTATAACTACCCCTCCCAAAGAAGGAGAATTAGCACCTGCTGATAGTAAAAGACTTATCCTAAGTATAAATGAACTTGTTAATAAAATTTTAAGTAGAGAATCTACTTTAGGAATACAAGGTCCTAAAGAAATGTCTACTATATTTGGTTTAAGTGAATCATTATCATCTGGTCTTAAAGAAACGGGGGAACCTCAACGATTTCCTGAAATGCCAGGAAAGAATGTAGTCGTTTTACAGGAAGAAGATCTTAGAGCTTTTACACCTTTCGCTAAATTACTTCACAATGCAGCCAGAACACTTAGTCAAAGGTTTCAACCTGTAGAGGTTAAGGGTGGTGAACAACCCTTACTTCAAACTAGAGCTGAATCTGAGGCTTATGCCACAGGGGCTTTTAAAGCCCCTACAGGGAAAAATGTTTTAGCTGTTTATCGTGATGCTGCTGAAACTTTTGAAGATAGTATGGCATTCCTTAAGGGTGGTAAACTTGATACAGTAACCTTGAATGTAAGAGAGATTGAAATTCCTGCCTCAGCAGAACTTAAGGTTGGTAAGGGCGAGACACTTAAAAAAGGCGATGTTATTGCCCAAAGCGTAGATGAAATGATTAAGTATGATAGAGATGCTAATAAGGCTATTATCGATTCTATACGTTCGTCAAAAAGAGAAATTTCTGGTAAAGAAGTTCCTATAAAAGTTGTAAGAATTATAGAGGAATATGAAACCAAGGCTGGAACCAAATTTGCCACAAGGTCGCAATTTAAAGGTACTGGTATTCCTGTAAGCGATATAGAAGCTGTTAAGGTTCCTAAAACACAGGAACAAATGATTCAAGGGTTGATAGAAATTAAAAGAAAAAGTGGTGATGTTGGGGAAGGCCTAACAGAGTTAGAAAGGATAATAGAGGGTACTGGGAATTCTTTTATCGTATTAAAAGAAATGATGCAACAAAGTGGTAAAAGTATGGGTGAGATGGGTAAAATGTTTGGCATTAAAAATGTCGGAGCCTTGGAGAAAATCCCGGGATTGTTAAAAAAATCTTTCGGGATAGAAGGTAAAACATCTCAAGAGTTGATAAAAGGTGTTACAACGTCCTATGAGAAAGAAACTAGAAAACCGTCTTATGATTATGCTGTGCCTGATGTTATGATGGGTGCTACCAGTGTTGGAAAGCGTGGGACTTTTGCCGATGTTATTGAGATGGAACTTAATAATTTATTTGGTAATGTTAAAACTATTGTAGATGATACTGATGAGGCATCTAAACTTGTACAAAATGTATATAAAAAATTAGGTACTACTTTAGGTCATCAAGAAGGTGCTTTAGTAGGACAAAAGTATATTCAGACTATAGAACAGCCTCATATGAAACGCCCCTGGTCTTATACAGAAGGTATGGCAGGAGTTAAAGGTCAAAAATTTACTGCTCAAGGTCTACAAGCTGCAGGTTTTGGTATGGAATCTGCTTACACTAAAGAAGTTTTGCAGAGCCAAGTTGCTGGCGCGGATGCCGCTTTTGAATTAGTAAAAAGTTATATTATGATGGATGAAACACTACGATCTAAAGTTCTTCCTACTTTGCGTAAGGTTTCAGCAATAGATATTGGAACTTTTGAAGGTCGTACTACTACTAAAGAGGGTTTAAAGGGCACTGTCTTTGATATACAGAAGTTCGCTCAAGCCTTTGCTCTAAAAATTCCTACACGGGGGGGAAAAGAAAAATTAGAATATATTCCAGGATATGAAGCTCGGTCTGTGAGAAAAGAGAAATTAACAGGAGAGTACGGTCCTGTAGGAGACACGCCTCGATTATTGCAAAATCTTATTATTGAAATTAAAAAACTAGAGGGTATTAAAAAAGGTGAACTAACCTCTGGTACAAAAAAAGAGGAAGTTTCACAGGCTATTAAGGATGTTGTTACAACCGCTACTACAAAAGCGATAAAACTTGCTAAAACAGGAAAAACTGAAGAAGCTACAGAAGTTCTTAGAGGAATTTATAAAATGGCTCCTAAAGGAACTTTAGTTCCAGAGGGAAGAAGATATGGTAAAACGAAAGAAGGGGCAAGAGCGACTATTGGGGAAGGTATTTCCGAGGCGTTAAAACGCGGTAAAACTCCTGAACACGCTGCTACAACTCTCCAAGGTTGGTTTAATCAGTCAGACGAAGCGGCTTTAAAAGATCGTCAGAATTTTCTAAAAACACTTAAAAAGGGTGATGTTAGGATACCTAACATTAAAAGAGAGATAGCGTTCATGCAGGAAAATTTAGGCAAAAGCATGACCCAACCTATTAGTGAGTTAGCAGAAACAATTAAATTACAAGTATCTAAAGGGGCTAAAGGGGCAGTACCTAAAGCTTTAGAATCTGCGTTAGAGAAAGCTCATAATAGGGTAGAGAAGGCCTTAGTCACTTATAGAAAATCTATAGCAGACCAAATTTTTAGCAAAGGAGGAGCTTTAGATGTTTCTTTGTTAGAGAGAAAAGTCCCTGCTGTAGTAGGTAAGGCTGTTACCGCTCCTATATCTAAGGTTTCAGAACTTACCAGTACTCAAAAGCGGTTAGAGCAGATGAGGAAAACAGTTACTGGTGAAGCCGTTAAAATGATAGATGATTCTTTGAGGGAGATTGATAAACAGTTAGCATCAGAAATAAAAAGCCAGAAAACAGGAGTAGTTACCTTAAAACAATTTGAAGTTGGGCTGAGTCCTAAAAAGGCCAGAGAGTTAGCAGATTTAACTGCTGAAGGAAATAAGGATTTATCTGATAAATATTTTGAAGAAATGCAGCAAGGAAAAGTATTACAGACTACTAGGTTTCCTATAACTCATGCGGGAAGTTTTAGACCTCTTAAAGCCAAGATTATAGAGGAAAAAGATTATGCTCACGCTATAGCGGCGCCTGGTAGAACTCGTTATACTCAAAAGGAATTTGAAGTAATGGCTAAACCCTTGCAGGCACAAGAGAAAGGTTTAGAAAAGCGATTAGAAGGTGTTTATGCTAAAGCTGAGGAAACTGCTCAAGGTTCGCCGGAAGAAAAAAGGCTTTTAACAGAAGCTTCTGAAATTGCTAGAAAACTTAATGATTTAGGAAGAGTTATAGATAGCATACGCCCGGTGTTTGTAGGATTTGAGCAAAACTTAGATCATGATGGTGACACGTTGTTTTTACACGCTGCGAAAGGTGTAGCGGCTCAGAGTGATTTAGATGCTGCCTTCAACCGTTTAACCAACGATGTTGGTAGTGCTAGAAATGTGTTAATGAAGTTCTTAGGGACGGTACAAGGACCAGATGTAGGAGTAGGTGGCCGAGAAAAACTTATAGGGACTTATTTGAAAACCACACAAGCTTCTAAAACAGGAGATCTACCCGTTCACGTTTCTAAAGGAGCGCAAAGAGAATCTGATATTATTAAGAATATAGCCAAGCTAGATGTAGGTATGGCTACAGAAGGTATTAGCAGGGTAGCTGAGGTAGTAACTTCTCTTACCGGATTTAAAAATATTACGATCAAAGATGTAGATTTTTCCTCCAAGTTAAATGAGTTGATGAGGTGGAATATAAATAAGGCTCTTAAAACTAAGCATACAGGCGGCAAGATAGAAGATATGCCTCAATATAAAGCTTTGCCTCAATTTTTAGCAACTAAGGAGATGGGCGCCAGGCTTCCAGTTAAAGAAGGAGAGGAGGAAGGTCCTACTAAAAAAGAATTTTTAAAGGAGCGTTTTGGAAAGTCTTTTGAAAAAGTTAAAGAAGGGTTTGTGGCCCAGTTTAGGCGTTTAAACCCAGGAGACCTTGTTGAGGAGGCCGCAGCTTTTGGTATAGAAGGTAAAGGTAAAAAAAGATCTGCGATACTTGCGGAGTTAGAAAAAGTTACAGACTTTGATTCTTTTTTTAACCAATTATATAATTACCTTAAAGAACAATACAAGAATGCGTTTAAAAAACAAATCAAACGAGGTAAGGATGTAACAGGATTTTTCTTAGATCCAGGAGAACGTGGCCAACTTAAATCTAAGGAATTTAAACCAGGTGCTGAAGCATCTATTAGAGAAAGAGCCGTATCAAAAGAAGAGTTAGCAAGAGCTAAAAAAAGCGACAAAGAGTTAGAGCGCCTTGCTACTAGGAAAATGGCAGCTTTCGAAGAAACAGGCCGGCAAATACCTACCACTAAAATACAGAAAATAGTATCACCTGCCTACAGATTAAGAACTACTTCTTTAGGAACTCCAGAAAAAGCAGCCAAAGGATTAGGTGTGGGGCCAGAAAAATTACCTGCTGAAGTTTTGAAGTCTCTTCAATATACGACTGAGGGTAAAGGTGCAGTACCTACAATGGTTGCTGACTCTATTACTAAATTTGACAGACGAACTACTGCTGCAGATGTCAGATCTTTCATCAGGAGTGCAACACCAGAAGAAATTAAATTACCTGCCTCTACTCCAGGTCCAACAAAACAATTTGGGGATTTATATGCAGAAGATGATGTAGAACTTAAGTTGAAAAGAAAAGTCGAAGAGTGGAAAAAACTTATGTTGTCGGCAAAGATGTCTTTCACAAAAGAAAAGACGGCAGCTGTTACTAGGATGCTTGCCGCTGGTGTAGGTATAGGAGTAGGTAAAGGAACTGTGTCTTTAGGGGGAACTTATGTAGAACTTCAGGCGGAACAAGAGGCTAAAAAGAAAGCTAGGGCTGAACAATTAGAGTATGCTAAAGGAAAACAAGGTATAACAAGAGGAGCAAAAGAAGGTTTAATTGAGCCTGACGTTTGGACAGATACTAAGGAACGACTTGAACGTTTAGGTATAGAAAGACCCACCTTTAAAGGTGGAGCAGGCCCACCGGAAATTGAGATGGATAAAAGTCTTGAGTCTTTGTACAAAAATTTTAGAACCTTTCAAGGTATGGCTAACGAACAGTTTATTAAGACAGGAGTTGATATAAAGGAACTTGATCCTACCATACAAGATGCTTTAGCTATAGTTAGAGCGGGAGCTAAAGGAATAGGTTCAAAACTTTTTAAATCTGTTAAGGGTCTTATGGATGCAGGGGAGATAGGTCATAAAGAATCCAGAGGCGTTTGGGCCAAATATTGGCTGAATATATCAGATAAGATTCTTGATCAGGTAGACAAGCTGTTTAAGGAACTAACTGATTTACCAAAGGGTGCTCCTGAAGCAGAAGGTATAAAAGCTAAAATTGCGTTAAAGATGAAAGGTTTAGGTGCTCATATTAGTAGAACTTTAGTTAAAGGATCTACTCCATATCTCGAAACTCCCCTCGGTGCTGTATATGGTAAGGCACCCTTGAAAGGTGAGTTTGGTGAGAGGCTTATGGCACAGGTGGGGGTAAAAGCTCCCGATCCTTCCTTAAAATTTGATCAACGTGAGGAAGCTATAAAAGAAGGACTTATGGCTACAGATATGGCTCCTGTGGATAAAATTAGAATGCTTTGGCGTGAATTGGTTCAGTTAACAGATGAATATAATGTAGACATGAAAAAAAGCCCTCAAACTATAACTAAGATGAGAGAATTTTTAGAGTCATATCTAAGAACTTATAGGGGTTTAGATGAACTTCAAAAAAGGAATTTAATTGATACTCTAGGAGGAGTCCAAAAACTACAAAAAGAATGGGGAAAATTTTCAGGAGCAGAATTTGAAACGGCCAGGCTTAAACCTACTGGTGATTTAGATCCTGAAATGCAGAAATTGGTACATGCTAGAAATATTGAAAATCTTCGTAAGAGGTTGCAAAAAGGCCCGGCGGGTGTATCAGCAGCTTACACTGAGAAGATAGTAGATCCTAGCGGCGCTACACAAAAACATATGATTCATAGATTTAAAGCCGGTAATATAGTTCTTGATGAAACTGGTAAAAAATATCGCCAAGTAAAAGTTGCCTATGATGATGTTATGAAGTCTATGGCGCAGAGAGGGACTATGCGTCAAGCTTTCGGAAGAGTTATCAGGTGGGGGTCAGCAGCAGGCCTTGTTTATGGAACTATTAGAGTTTTTAGACAAATGATACAAACAGTTGCATTGGTAGAAAAGAGTATAGCAGATCTGCGAAAAGTTATGGATCCCGCTACTAGTGATTTTGATAAGCTACGACGCGCTGGTTTTAAATTTGCCAAAGAATATGGTGTTGCCATAGATAGTGTTTTTAAATCTATGGTTGTTTTCGCACAGCAAGGGTTGAAACAGACTATAGTTTTAGAACGAGCTAGGGTATCTATTCTAGCTGAAAATGTAACTGAATCTATGAGTGCGGCTCAGGCTACTGAAAACTTAACCGCTGCCACTAAAATTTTTGGGAGCGAAGGAAAAGAAGCTATAAATATTTTAGATGCCTGGTCTGAAGTTGCTGCTCATCATGCTGTTACTACCCAAGTTCTAGCAGATGCTTTAAAGAGGGCAGGTTCTGCAGCCAAAGCTTCCGGTGTTAATTTTGATGAATTAAATGCTGTTGTTACTGCTGTAGCATCTGTTACACGTCAAACAGGGCAGGAAGTTGGAACCGCTCTTCGTTTTATGTTTTCCCGTATTAGAAGAGAAAATGCTCCTGCAGCTTTGGCTAGAATAGGGATAAGTACTTTTTTGCCCACGGGAGAAATGAAAGGCGCAATTAAGATTTTAGATGAGTTAGCTGTTGTATGGCAGACTTTAAGTGGAGCTCAACAACTTACTGTTGCTCAATCAATAGCCGGGGCTAGACAGTACAACTCTTTGATTACTTTGATGGAAAATTACGACGAGAAAGTTAAAGCCCAGATTGACAGTGCTACTTCTGCAGGGGCAGCTATGAGACGAAATGCCATTGCAATGGATACCATGACAAAGAAAGCCGATCAACTGAAAGCCGCGTGGGCGGAGTTGGGCACGGAATTGGCTTTTAAATTTATAGGTCCTGTCAAGTCTGCTATAGATGCTGGTAAGGGTTTTATAGGTGTCTTGGATAAAATACCTGCTTCTATAAAAATATTGGCCGGAAGTTCAATAGGTCTTTATGCGATTTTAGGTAGATTTGATCATATGTTTTATGACACTGGGACTGGTATGGCTAGAACATTTAGTGGAGCTGGGAAATTTATTTCAGGGTTTGTAGGTAAGATGCGTACTGCGACAGGTTCAACTAAGGAAACTTTTAGTGTTTTTAGCAGAGCAGCTGTTATGGGAGCCACTTCCTCTAAAGACTTAGGAGGTATTCTAGAAAGACTTGCTTATGCTGGTCTAGGGTTGGGGCGAATGTTTAACGGGTTAGCAGGCCGTTTATTAAAATTTGTAGGTGCGGGGTCATTAGCTACGAAAATGATGACTGGAATGGCCGCTTCTACAGCAGGAGTGGCTGCTAGTATCGTTCCATTAGCTGTAGCTGTAGCAGGTTCTATAGTTCTATGGAAACTTATATCTCATGAAATGAAAGCTTATAAGAAAACTGGTGATGATGTTAAAAAGTCTATGGAAAAACAGATAGCTACTCAAGAAGAACATGTTAAAGTGTTAGCTAAACAATTAGGAGCATTAGAAGCTTTCGCTACTCAGTTAAAGAAAATCAATAATATGGTTAAAGCAGAAGGGGGTATGTCTGATTTAGACCGACGCCAGAAAGTATTAGCCGGTTCATTTAAATCTTCGGCACTAGAATTGGAAAAGTTTAGAGAAAATCTTGACGGATTTATTCAAGCGTCTGTTATAAATATGCCTCAAGTTGTAAGTCAATTTGATAAGTTCGGAAGAGTGGTTCTACGTCAAGGTGCTTTGGCTTTGAAAGATTTTATTACTCTCGCAGGAGATGCCCAAAAACAATTATTAGCTATGTCCAGGATTAAAGTTGCCCAAGCTTTTGGGGCAGACTTATTTCCTTCTGACAGAGGTTGGTTGGGTTTGTATAAACCGGGTATTATGGATAAGCTAATTAAAGAAACAGATAGATATAACGAGTTACTTTCAGAGTCTGCAGGTACGGAAGAAAAGTATGAGAGTAAATTAAGAAAATCTGCACTGAGAGTACAAGATATTAGAAAAGAAGTTTCTGGAGTTATGGGCAACATTATGAGACAGTTAAAGGCTATTCCTCTAGGTATAGGAGTAGAAGCTTTGGCTAATGCGTTTTTTGGTAACAAAACTTTATTACAGGTTTTTCAAACCCAAGCTCAGCAGAAAGGTCTTGGTAAAGAAGGAGGTTCTAAATTATTAACCCAGTTAATGTGGGGACGATCTGGGGTCGCAGGAGTAAAAAGGACCGATGAGCTTACTAAAGCTAGTTTTAGAGAATTAGGTTTTGCTATGAGGGAAGAGTCCGAGGAGGTTAGGGATAAAGATATAGTCTTTGTTGCGAGATCATGGGCAGATAAGTGGGGTTTAGAGCTTAATATGATGAAGGCTAGAATGACTGATGACGGTGAACTGGTTTTCGAAGGTTTTTCTAAGGATTTAGGACGCTTTATTACTAAAACCGGCGAAGATCTTACAGGTCATGTAACCAATGTATTTGCAGGTGCTAATCTTCGTAGAGTAATGACAGAAAATTTACGATTGGTAAAGAATATTTTAAGTGGCGCTGGTGCGGGTGTAACTTTTCCAGGAGAAATTGATTTAGGATCCAAGTTTAAGTCCGAATTAAGTTTAGGTATTCGTTTGGCTGATCTTTTTCCAGTAGATTATGAAAAGGTTTATAGACAAATTCAGTCTTATCAAGATATTATAGGGCAATTAGAACCAGAGGTTGCTGCTGAAGGGTTTCAAAGGGCGATTAATATTACAGATAAACTTAGAGAAGGTGTATTAGAACTTCAATCTACTATAGCTGAGAATACCGCAATTTTACAATTTAGATCTGTGTTAGAAGAAGTGAAGAATACCGCTGACGCTGCTGCAAGATCCTTAGAATATACTAATATTCAAGAAAAAAATAGGGCTAAATTTTTAGTGGAGTCTGCTGGGGGTTTGGTCCCGGGTGTCGCAGGATTTCAAGCTATATCTGGGAGAGACCCTTCTAAAATTACTGGGGCAGAATTGAGATATTATAGCAGTCCTGCTTTACAACAAGCCCAGGAAGTGCAGGGAGAAAGAAGAAGAGAATTAGAATTTTTGGTTGAAAGAAAAAGTGATTTAGAAAAAGGTCTGGTTGATTTAAGAGATACACTTAGAGATTTTGAAAGAGCTAGATCTCGTGGTAAGGAGATCGGAGAAGCTTTTGAAAAAGCAGATAAGAAAAGAGATTTAAGGCTTAGATCTAAGTCATCTGGCGGGGAAAGATTGATTGTTAGTAAATTAGAGGTTGCTCATAAACTTCAGCAAGAAGCTAATAAAAAACATGATTATGCTAATACTTTAAGGGAAAGAATGATTACTCTTGTTAAAGAGTTATCTACAAGGTTGAAACCTAAGGAACAATTAAAACTTGAGGAAAAAATAAAGGAAAAATATGGAACAGAGGGGGTGCCGGGATTTGTTAGAGCACGCAGAGAATTAAGTGAATCAATTGCTGAAGAAAGAAAAGCTATAGGTAGGGCACATCCTTGGCCAACCAAAGCTTTAGATGATTTGAATGTAGAATTTAAAGTATTAGATACCGTATTAAAAGATCAGTATTTTAGTTTTCGAGAGTATGTGGGTAGGTGGGTGAACGTATCTGCTGCTATAGATCAAATTGTTGAGAAACAATTTCCTAAGGCTGCTAAAGAAATAAGTAAAGTAGAAAATAGATTTGAAAAGTTTTTAAAGTTATTGGAGTTAGGTTTCAAAGTTCCTGAAACTAAGAAGTTCGACCCCGCAAAGCTTTTAGAGTCTATGGCTAAAAAAGCGACCGAAGATCGTATAGGTGCTTATAAAAGTGAATATAAAGAACAGGTAAAGTTAATAAACGAATCTATAACTGAATCTACTGCTGCGATAAAAAGGCTGAGAACTGGTATTATACTAGATGAAGGCATGGAATATTTAGAACAGCAAGTTGCTAACTTCTTTAAGGAAACTGGTGATGCTTTAAGGGATGTAAATATTCAAAAACTTACAGAAAATTTGAGTAGGCAATTAAAGAGTTATACTGTAGGTGCTCTAAAGGGTTTACCTGAAATGCCGGCTGAACCACGTTTAGGTCCAAAAGCATTTGAATTGACTGGAATGCAGAGACTTTATGCCACTCAACCTAAAGTATTTGCAACTATTTCTGGTTTGGAAAAAGACAGAGAGGGATTGTTAAGTGCTTTAAATAGATTTGCCACTACGATATCAGAAACCAGAATCAATCTTGAAAGTGCTGAAGAACTGGGAGATTCAAGTAGTATAGAACAATATTCAATCCAACTAAGTGAACAAGAAACTATTTACAAAGACATAATCAGTAAAGTAAAAGATGTTAATAGAGAATTAGAAAAGTTTGGTCCTGCTTTCCAAAAGGCTTTAGATATGGAAAATATTAGAAAGCAGTTAGAAGATTTTGCATATGATATGCAGAAGTTTCAGCACATGTTTGAATTGTCTACAGAATCTATTGATAAAGCTATGGGTAAACACCCCCTTTCTAAGTGGACGGAAAGGCAAATTGGGGAACCTCTTTTTGCAACACGGTCTGAAAGAGAACTTGGTAGAATTAAAAAGGAAAAAGGATTTGTTCCTTCGGAGGATAGAAGAAAAATAGAGTTTGATAAAAAAGAAGCTGCTAGACAATACAAGCAGCAAAGAGAATTGGATAAATTGAATGAGCAGTATAGCAAGGGCAAACAGGTTCTTGAAGCTTTGTATGATTCTCAAAAGAGGTATGGTTTGGATTTAGGTAGTGTAATGGGTGATTTAGAGTATGATCTAGAACATGCAGGGGATAGAGTACAGGGCTTTATGGGAGAACAGTTTAGAGGAGTTCCTTTTCTTAATAATTTAAGTAAGAAATTAGAGGGGTTAGATATTAGCATGAACCCTTTATTAGATCCTACTATAACTACGGCTCAAAATACAGGGAAAACAAACCAACTTCTTGGAACTTTAATTCTACAAGGTGCAGGGTATCTTGGAATCAATAAAGATTTTGTAAGAGAAATAATTAAGAAACGATCAGAAGTTCCTACTGTTGATAGAAAAGCTCAAGGAGGTTTTATAAAAGGTCCTGGGACAGAAACTTCTGATAGTATCCGTACGATGCTTACACCAGGAGATTATGTTTTGAATGCAGGGTCTGTTAAAGGTAATAAGAACTTTCTAACCAATTATTTTGCTCAAGGTATGCAGTCAGGAGGATTTGTAGGGGAAAAAATACCTGTGGACGTTAGTACAGGAGAGGCTGTAATTCCTGAGAAAGATGTTAGAGGTAAAAAATCTTTTTGGGAGAAACTTAATAAAGGCATACTAAAGGGCAAAGGGTTATTCCGAAAAAAGAAGGACGATAGGTTTTCATCTAAAGTTTTAGGTGTTAGAATGGGTTATGGAGGGTTAGTTCCTGGCACAGAAATGTCCTCAACATGGGAATTGGCTACAGCGGCTCTCGGAGGTTCTATGTCAAAAGTTTTTCCTTTGTTAGGTAATTTATTTGATCCAGGTTTTAGAAAAAATTTCCAAACTTGGGATAAAGATACTCAAGAAAATTATATTTTAAAACAGATGGCTTATACGGAAGCAGGAATAGTAGGTGGGAAGTTAATGGGTGTAGTAGCTAAACCTTTAGCCAAGCGTTTATCTCCTTTTATAAAAAAGGTAATGGAGGGACCTGTAGGAAAATTTTTAAAAGTGGGACCGGATATCCGAAAAATTATTCCATCGTTTCGTAATACAGAAGAAGCTTTAGAATTTGGGCTTAAGCATAGAGGTGATAAGATTGTTGAGACAGAGTTAAAAAGAAAGTATACAGAATTAGGAAAAGCGGCGGAAACGCTTCTTAAGGAAGGTAAACACCAAGAAGCTCTTAATACAGGAGTTAAAGGCCAATTTTTTAGAGAAGCTTGGGAAGAGATAATTAAGAAAGAGGGTGCATCGATGTGGAAACCTTCTTTAAGTTTGAAAAGAGGCATGAAATACATCCCTGAAGATATGATTGCCCAACTCCATAAAGGGGAGGAAGTTGTTCCTGCTCCTATAGCCAGAATGGCGCGGGGAGGAGAGATTACCGCTGGTGCCTCGGGAGGGGAAAGTTTAGCTAAAACTATTAAAGACGCCATTAAGGAAGCTATAGAAGACAATGAAGTATCAATAGACGCTAAATCTGTTGAAAATGCTATTGAAAAAGCACTAACAGATAATAAGATTCAAATAGAAGGTGTAACTGATGGAATGTTAATGTTAGAGGACAATAAAGTGGTATTAGAAGATAACACGGTAGTACTGGAGGATAACAAAGTTGAGTTGGATGATAAGACGTTAACATTAGAGGATAGAACAGTAGAATTGGCAGATAACGAAGTGGTGCTAAAGGATAATAGAGTTGAGCTGGAAGATAAGACGGTACGTTTAGAAGATAACCAAACGGTACAGGCTGTGTTGGAAGATAAGACGGTACGTTTAGAAGATAATAGAGTGGTATTAGAAGACAACACGGTAAAATTGGATACTGCTGGGTTAGATTTAGGAGCTAAACATGCTGATTTAATGGAGGATATCGCCGGGAATAAAATTCTAATAGATCAATTAAAGGTTAAAGTAGACGGGATTAAAACTACCGGATTGGATGAAGGTGTTAGATCTGAAGTAGTTACTCAATTAAATAATATAAAAACTCAGTTGAATGCTACATCAAACCGTATTAAGGGACATGAGGGAACGACCTTATCCAATGTTCACTCTACGTCTGTAGAATTTGGTACTATAAAATCCGAACTGGCCGATTTAGGAGAACGTATATTTAAAGTGATGCAGGAAGTTAAAACCGCGATAAGTATAGCTAATTCTGCATTATCTCAAGCTCAAAGATAAGGAAGGTTTAAATGTTTAAAGGTATAACCGAAAGTCCTGGTTATGATGATGTTAATTATTGGTCACAATTTCCAGATGGAGTTAACCAGTTAGATGGGACTGGTGGGTCTGTTGCGGTACAGGTACTTGATACCTTTGATATTAATCATGTAGTAACAGCAGGAAGTGATTTACCAGGGATGGATCTTAAAAATGTACAAGCTTCTCAAGCTATAAATATTTCTTTAGGTATGGAGATATTAAATGGCAGGTTTGTTGAAGTACATGCTAACAATTTAGGAGTGGTTGAAGAAACGGTAATAGGAGGTCCACCAGGGAGTTTAGATGTAAGACATTCTATTTCCTCGGTTACTTTAGAATCTCCTATAGATTCAGTTATTATTACAGGGTACGACCCCCCGATTAGTAGACGTATAGGAGGAGAGGTAGATTATTTAAGAAATAAACAAATTTATGGAGTTCCAGATGATGTCATTAACAATGTTTGTGGAGGAGGTTTATTGTTAAAGACGGCTTATATTACTTTCGATGATGGAGTTTTGAATGCTAATTACCAAGATATTATTGGGGATTTAGGAGTTTTTGATAATCTTACAGGATTTATTTTTGTAATAGATAATCAAGCTTCTGATACTGTTAGTTGGAGTGCTTCTAATACAACCAGAGAGTTTATTGTGATTGGAGGTGCACAATTATTAAACCATTTTACTGATTATTTTGGTGGTAAAGGGGCTTGTTGGTATACTTCCGGGGATGTGTGTTATTCTCCAATACGTCTTGGGCCTTTTAGGCATTATGATTGGGAAATTAAAGCTGATGTTAATGATTTTGAAAGTGTGGCCCGAGTATTTTTTTTAGGTAGAGAAATTATATCTGCTTCGGCTTTTGGAGATGAAACCACCTTATCTGTTAGGCACGAAAAATCTATAATGGAAGTACCTTCTGATGATTGGGCAGCTGATGAATTGGCAGGGGGTTCACCTAAGATTTGTTTTAAAAGGGTTGTACATACTAATGAATCAGCGTTATATGCATTATCGAAACGTACTATAAATACATATTCTTTTTATGATCAAGTAGGAAATTTTGTAAGTTCCTCTCCTTCGTCAGCAGGCGAATGGATAGTAGATTTCGCGGGGAAAAGAATGGGCTGGCTGGTGGAAAAGATATGGGTAGAAGTTATTAGAAACAAACCCTGTATAGTAGTTAACGATGAGGCAGGTAATGCCTTATTAGAAGCATCAAGAATAAATATATCTGCCTATCCAGTAATTACTACTGATGAACCTGCTCCTATAGCTAGTGATGCCGGATTGGTAAATCAGGAATCGGGTTATATAGACAATGATCCTGTTACTGTACAGTCTTGGGAGGAGACCTCTACATTTGCATTAAATCTTTTAAGACGTGGAAATGTAATTGAAATAACTGTTCCTTTTTTAGATGATCCCTCTTCGTTGGCAGTTGCAATAAAAAAATTATATACTGAAAGCAAAAATGTTTCCTTGAATTCTTTTATTTGTGGGCCTAATTCTAGTCCTAACTTAGGAGGTTCTTATTTAGGTGGAATAATAAATAGTATAGAATATTCTTACCAAGATAGCGGTTCATATTTAATTACTGTAACTACAGGACCTAAGTTGGAGAGAAATATAGGGCTTAGCCAGTCTTTATTTATATTAGATACTGAAGACGTGCAGACTAGTGGTATTGTAACTCAATGTGCTAATAATGGAGTACATTATGTAGTTAGAACACCGCGTTTTGGTGTTTTAGTTGCCTATAGCGGTGTTATAGAAGATTTTCAAGTAGGGGATAAAGTTAATGTTACTATTCATAATCATCCTAAAGTATCTTTCGGGGGAGTATATTAATGGGTTCATTTGATGGTTTCGAAAGTCCTGTATATGACGAGGTTACGTATTGGGAAGATTTTTTTCCAACAGACGCTACTAAGTTATTAGGGACCGGAGGTTCTGTAGCGATACAGGTACTTGAGAAGTTTGGAATTTCAGTTGTAGAGGGTGCCACAGATGGAAGTGATTTACCGGGAATGGATATTAAAAATATGCAGGCTTCTCAGGCCTTAAATATTTCTTTAGCTGCTGAAATAATAGATGGTGGATTAAAAGAAGTTTATATTAATGGCGGAGGTATGGCTGAGTTTGTAACAATAGGAGAAAACACTGTTGAAGATATAGATGTGAGATACACCATTCCATCATCTACTTTAAAATCTCCTATAGACTTGGTTATTGTCAGAGGATATGACCCTCCTATTAGAAGGTGGCTTGGAGACGGAGTGGATTACTTGAAAGATAAGGTTATTTATGGAGTTCCAGATGACGTAGTAAACAATGTTTGTGGTGGAGGTTTGCTGTTGAAAACAGCTTATATTACCTTTGATGATTTGGTTTTAACTTCCACTTATCAAGAAATTACCGGGTATGAAACAAGTGGTGCAGGTGCTTTAAGCCATTTTGACAACCACACAGGGTTCATTTTTAAAATAGATAATGATAACCCGAATACTGTTAGTTGGAGCGTGTCTAATACGACCAGGCAATTTATAGATATCAGTACTGATTTAGTAGATGCGTTTATGGATTACTATGGAGACAGTACAGGTGATAACGCTGGCTGTTGGGCTTATACTATTGTAGGAGGTTGCAGCTCTGAAACAAAGATAGGACCTTTTAGGCACCCTGATGCAGGTATTCTTGATGAGAACGATGATCCTATGCAGATGAATGATTTTGAAAATGTAGCACGAGTATTTTTTTTAGGTAGGGAAATTATATCTGCTTCGGCTTTTTTAAGCGAAACCACCTTATCTGTTAGGCACGAAAAATCTATAATAGAAGTACCTTCTGATGATTGGACCTCCAGTGAAGAAACTGATCCGAATTCATCTGATTTTGGTAAAATTAGTATTTGTTTTAAGCGGGTCGTACACACTAATGAATCAGCATTATATGCATTATCGAAACGTACTATAAATACATATTCTTTTTATGATCAAGTAGGAAATTTTGTAAATTCCTCTCCTTCGTCAGATGGTGAATGGATAGTAGATTTCGCGGGGAAAAGAATGGGTTGGGTTGTAGAAAAAATGTGGTTGGAAGTTATAAGGAATAAACCTTGTATAGTTGTCAATGATGAGGCAGGTAATGCTCTAGCGGCTGCTGGTAAGTTAAATATAACTGCGTACCCTGTCTTTACTAGTGATAATCCTGCTCCGATAGGAACAGCGGAGGGCGACACTGGAGTATTGTTTGATCAGGAAGAAGGTTTTATAGATAGTAACCCTACTACATTACAAGAATGGACGGAAACTTCTGATTTTATTTTAGAAGCGAAAAGAATAGGAAATGTGGTTGAGGTAAACCTTCCTTTTTTAGAGGAGGGAGAAGTTGCTGATGCTGCAGCAGAGATTTGGAAATTATATGATGAAAGTAATAATATACAGGTAAAAACATTTGTTTGTGGACCTGGTACTGATGTAAATTTAGGAGATTCTTATGGAGACGGTATAATAAACAGTATAGAATATTCTTACCAAGATAGTAGTTCTTATAACGTTACCATAACTACAGGACCTAAACTGGAAAGAGCTCTTGGGCTCAGCCAATCTATATTTCAATTAGAGACTGAAGAAGTTAATACTTCAGGTATTATTACACAAATTGCCGGTAACGGGTCAACTTATACAATTCATACACCTCGATTTGGATCTTTACCTGCTTATAATGGTACTATAGAAGATTTTCAAGTAGGGGACAAGGTTAATATAACCATGCATAACCATCCCAAAATATCCTTTGGAGGAGTATATTAGATATGGTAGAAATCGTACAAGAAAAAATAAGAGCAAGTATAACAGTAGGCGGTACAACTTATACCACACCAGACGTACAATCATTTAGTGTTAATAAAAGTAGACAAAGTTTAAGTGCTACTTTTTCTGCGAGTATTGCTATTGGTACTTCTGAAGCAGCTGGAATATCTGGGGATGAGGTAGTTATAAAAGCTGGCTTGCTAGGTTCAGAAACTACAATTTTTACTGGGGTAGTTAGAAATGCTTCAATAAATCCTTTCTGGGATGACCCAAGTAAGGTTGTGCTACAAATTTCTGGCAATGATATAATGTATATTTTAGACGATAAGAAATTTTCTAGAAGGGCTGTTACTGAGGGACTATCAACATGGGCTGAGATAACCGGGATTGCTAGGAGAAATACTGTATCTAAATGGTCTTGGTTTAGAAAAACTGCTGCTAGGGGTAAGATTGCATATGCAGGTAGATATTTTTGGGACGATAATGAAGGTAAGGTGGTATTTACTCCTAATATCGGAGACCCTTTAGAACCTTTTTTAGCAAAACCTAATGATGATCTTAGAGTTATTACATCAAGTACGACTTCCTCCATTAGGTTGGTTCCTTCGGTAATAAATGCAATTCCTTATGGATATGGGGATGTCGTTGATTCAGAAGGAGAACCAACTACTCAACATCAAATAATTATAGCCGAAGATGATAGGTTTGGTCTTAATTTAGGTGATACTGTAGCAGACAGATGGATAAGTAGTAATCCTAGTGCTGCTGTTATTAGATATGTTAATACAGATACAGAAGATGGTATTACAGCCGGGTCTATATGTAGAGTAGAAATTGTAGGTGTAGGTATCTCTAGAATTTTAATAACAACTACGGATGGGAAATGGGGAGAATGTATAATTACGGCTATGGTTCCACATACCCACGAAAGTGTTGCTACAGGTGGGCCAGCTTTTGGAACTTTTGCGTAAAGGGGGTAAGTAAGGGTGACTAGTAATTGTCCTTGTAATATAACAGGGCTTTTTCCTATAGGAGATCTTAGCGGGATAATCTCTGTAAGTATGAGTTCTAATACTGATATAAATATGACTTCTACAGAAGTTATTTTAGTAGGACCTTCAACAGGTACTATTAGTATGTCAGCATATCCTTTTGACAGTGGTGCTTCAAGGGCAGATATATTACTGGGAGTTACCTGTCCTTCTACAGCGAGGGCTGAATGTAAATGGGTACAGAAATATAGTTGTGAAGACAGTAAGATGTACTTTTTACCTGCTTTTGGAGGTAGTGCTTCTAGGACTGGGGATGCTATTACAGGAGTTTCATTGGAGACTGAAGAAGTTACATATACATCTTTAAATGTTGATGCTTCTTCCGGACCTGCGAGCCCGTATCTTAGAGGGACTCATATAGACGGGTTTAATTTAATATATACAGGAGACCCTATATCAATAACAAGCGGTAGACCTCGATCATATAGTTTTTTATCTGATGTATTGCCTGATGACACTGATTTATATTTATCTAGTTTTGAAATATCTGTTACTCCACCCAATCCTGCTACAGTTAGTTACAATTTTGTTTTTGCTGTTGGGGCTGAGGCAGTTTAGTAATATTAGGAGGTATATTTATGGCTGATTATATAGAATCCACAGCTTACAGGCTGAGAAGTGGAGGTATTCAACCCGGAGGTGAGGGAGAAATAAGTGGTTTTATTTTGCAAACTTTCGGTGCTGAAAAAACTACAATTTACAATTATCCATCAATAACAGAGTTGCCTGAAAGTGAAGACATGTTAGGGCTGGGAGGTAATCTTAGTAGTGCTAGTTTTCAAGGTACTAATTATACGGTAGGGGCTGGAGGAGATATGTCTTTTACCGGTTCTAAGCAATTTGATCCTGTATTTATAGAGGAAAGCGAAATACCTGGAGGGTAATAATATAAAATGGAATTTATAGACTGTTCTTCTTTAAGTTTTAATTACAATGTTAAAGGAGATGTAAATATCAGTTTTAGTGTTATTTCTGATAAACCTGCAAGTGAACTGGGTTCATATACCAGTCTTACTTTTGGAGCCCGAACTTTTAATGGGTATATTACTAATGTTACAGTTTATGAAATAGAGTATACCCGCGTTTTTCAATATCAGTTTCAGCTGGTAGCTGTAACAGGATCAGAATAGGAGAATAGAATGAATAAAGCTCATAAGTATTTTCTTCGCAAATTTTCGCGGGAAAAAAATGTAATATTAAAAGGAAAGGAGAATAAGTAAAATGGGATGTAAAGGGTGTGGAAGAACTGCAAGAACGGGTAAAGCTACATATAAATATTTAACCCGTAGTCAAATAGAAATTAGGTTTAATAAATTTAAAGATGAAAGTTGTTCAAAATTTTGTCATAGAGTAGATGAGTGTAATATATTTGAATACAAAGTGTGTAAGAATAAAAAAACAACCATCGAATTGTTATAAGGAGGTGAAAAAAGCATGACAGTTATTATTGGAGCAGGTACTACTATAGCAGGGTTTACCGGGGTAGTATCTGCTAATTGGGGATTAGAACCTAATGTCCAAAGGTTATGGGAAGTTGGGTCTTTTACTCCTTATGATACGTTAATAGAAAGTAAACAAAATGCCAGCATTACTTGTTACGGAGGAGGAGGCCCTACTATTAACCCTATCGCTTCTACATCATGCGCGAATAGTAATTCTAATACAACACTGTCCATATCCCCAGCCGCATGTGGGGGAGGAGCAGACGGGGTTAACGGCACATTTTTTATAGATTCTTATTCCTATTCTAAAGGAGATGTTAAAGCATATGGCCAAGAAACTTATAGTATGAGTAAGTACGTTGAGTCTGTAGGCAATCCTGCACCAGATTATGTTCTTTTAGGAATACCCACAGGCCAAGAGTCTGGAGATGTTGCTAGTACAGGAGTCGCAATAACTACCGTTGATGCTACAGGCCTAACAGGTAATGTTTCTGCTGGATTTCCAGGATTAGGCGAAGCTACTACTACCAGTTACGGTGTTGTTTCATCTTTTGGCGGGGGAACGGGAAAAGAAAATGGAAAAAAAGGAAGTTCTAGTGCTACTATGCCTCATACGCCAATATATACATTCTCATAATAAGGAAAGGAGATATTTTTATGGCAATACCTTTATTATCTAATAAATACAGATTAGAATTACATTGGGAAAAAGTGTTATTTGAAATAACTGGCAGGGCTAAGTTAATAAAAGCATATTTTTGTGGACCAGCATTAAGTATAGCGGATAAAATAAACGAAAACGATAAGATTATTATTGATATGACTGAACAATACCTAATATTTCTACCTTATTTTTACTTAGCGAATCTTTCTTGGAAGACTGTGGTTTATAGTAAAGACGGCAAAAAAGTTTATTTAAACGATGTTGTTATAGAAAACAAACATGTGAATTCTATACCTAAATTAGAAAACAATGATTATTTTGTGTTTGATGTTTCTGACCACGAAGAAAATGTTCATATGTTTAATCCTAATTACATGGCTTATTTAGTAAATGAAGAAGGAGAACTTTATAACTTTTAGAGATGGCAGACGATATTGTTATAGGAACTAATAAAAATACTCCCGGGTATAGTTGGAAGATATGTCCTTATTCAACTGATTTTGATTTATCGGTTGATTTGTTAGGGAATACATTTGTTCCTCCTAATTGGAAGGACCCTTCGTTTAGAAGTGTTCACACCGTGACTGAAGGACGAATGTTTATGAAGAGTGCTCCAAGGCCGGGGTTTATTTGTAAAGATGATAATTGTTATTACTATACTACGATTATTACAGGTTCTAGGTATTTTGAGATTTAATACATTATATGTGGATCATAAATTAATATTTAAAGGCTCAAGAATGAGCTAATAAAGAAAGGAGGAAATAAGTATGGCAACGACGGTGTATATTAGGAGTTTAGAGGATTACCCAGATAATCAAAAAACTGTATCTGTTGATTTAACTCAGTTAGTTCCTGTAGGTGTTTCTGGTGACGAGAGGTGGATGGCTTCTGTTACTACAAGTGCTTACTCGGATATTGCTACTACTACAGCAATAGGTGATATTTATATTAGAACTTTAAGTAGAGGGTGGGCCAGGAGCTCTGGTTTAGCCGGATCATCTTTTACTATAACGGCCTCATCTAATGATAACTTGGCAGTTAATATAGATAATCAAGGTGGTGCTCGTTCTACTTATACTATTACTTTAGCTGCAGGTGTTAATATACCTGGAGATACGGTTGCAGCAGATATAGAAACTAAGTTGAGAGCATTAGCTGCTACCGGACAAGGTCAAGCAGGAGATCTAGGATATTTGAACTGCGAAGTTGAATTTGTAGATAATAAGTTTTGGATTTATTCTGGAACAATGTCTAATAGCTGGACTAGTACTAGTAGGAGTTCAGTAGGGATAGAAGGGGCATCTTCTAATGATAGCAAAGCTACCTTGGGTTATGATGTTGTTTTAGATAGTTATAATTTAGCTTCCAATCCTTGTCAGCTTACTCAAATATCTGCTCAATATACAGGAGATGCTGCAACTATGAGTATTAGTAGCCCAGCCTGGACTGTTGATGCAGGGCAAGCTTACATGATTAGTGATGGGATTAAATCAGAATACTTTGCAAGTATTTCAGGATCTAACCAAACTTCTTTAAATGTGGCTGACGCTGCTACTAATAACTTTACTGCTGTTAGTGGTACTTACGCGTCTGGTTCAATGGTTGTGTATCTCCAGCGCGGGGATGAAGAATATTCTGTGGTGTCTCCTATAAAAACTATAGATGATGCTATTAGATGGGGATTAATGACCGTGATTAACCAAGTAGATTTTTCCAGTTAAGGATTTATTATGGCTTTTATAACAGTGTATAACAAAACCGCTCCGTGGAAAAGATTGGTAATTCAATTGAATATTTTAAAATATCTAAGTCCTAGATTTAAAGGGGATGAGGGGTGGATGTTATATGCTAAATCTGATGGAGCTGTTGATTCTGAAGGTGTAGATGTCCCTGTAAAAATAATAGGAGGTAAATCTAGAACCGTAGGAGTTCCTTTTGGTTTTGGATGGGCAATTGAACCATGACAATATTTTCACCATCAGATATAAAAATTTATTATTCAGGGGCGGCTGTAGTAAGTGGTACTCAAACAGGTCCTGGTGCTTCCTTAGGAGGTAACATGAGCAGTACGGAGATTCCCAATACTACTTTAATGTCCTTATTTGATATGGTTAGTGGGAGCGAGGTCATTTCAGGATCGAATAATTACAGGGCAATGTTCGTGCGTAATACCCATACTCTGCTCTCCTTTAATGAAGCAAAGGTATATTTTAATAGTAGAACAGGTTTCAATAACGATTTAATTTATTTTGGATTAGAGACCCCGATTGATTACAGTATTCAACAAGTAGCGGATGAGCATACTTCTCCTACAGGAATAATGTGGTATTATCCTGTAGACGTTGCTTCAGCAATTACTGTAGGAGATCTTGGTCCAGGTGATATTTTTGGTGTTTGGTTTAAACGAGAATTTTTATCTACTGTTAGCGGCTCGGGTAAACGAAACGATTGGTTTAATTTAATGGTAGAAGGACAAGTTATATAAGTTCGGAAGGAGGTAAAATATGACTGAAATATGGGGATGGTCAGGTTATTCTTTGGTAACTTCAGGTTGGGATTTAACGATTTCAGGTACAGGAAATAGAATAGGGTTTTGCGGAGCTACTTTCGGAAGTTCAGTAGGAGTGGATGAATATCAGGACTCGACTTGGGTTACTAACGATACGATGACGGTTAATTATGGGCAAATTAATAACAATAAATATATAAGTTCTACTGAATTAGATACTAACAGTAGTGGAACTAAAACATTAATATCAGGTGCTGTGTCTTTAAATGAGAGCACATTAAGAATTTCTTTTGAAGAGGATGGGGGTGCTACAGCGACTAGTGTTACGCGTTTCTATGCTTATGATGGTAGTGCACCTGCAACTCCTCCAACAGGGGTGACTGTGGTGGGGTTTGAGTGTGATACCGCAAGTGGTGGAGGAAATTATTTACAAATAAATAAGGATACAGAGATAGGAGGAGGGGCTTGGAATGCTGCTATTGGTATTGGTGGGAGTTCCAACAAACTAATTCTCGCTGATGAAAGTTCGATTTCGGTACACTCGTGGTTTTTGTCAGTAAGCGCGTCTCCTCAAAACGTTGGGCTCAAGCAAAATTTTGTCTTCAGGATCGAAACAGATTATCAGTAAAGCCTTGATATTTTAAGGGGAATGTCATATATATCTCTAAGGAGGTTTTTCTTATGGTAATTTATCAGGCTAAAAATAAAATTAATGGTAAGGTTTATGTAGGTCAAACTATTGGAAATTTAGATAGAAGGAAGTCCGACCATTTAAGTAGTGTTAAATCCATCAGGTATGATAGCTACTTTCACAACGCAATTAGAAAGTATGGTAAAGATAATTTTGTTTGGGAAATAATAGAGGAATGTAATACTATTGAAGAATTGAATGAAAGAGAGAAGTACTGGATTGAAATATTGGATAGTATTTCTCCCAATGGTTATAATTTGATGAGTGGAGGGAGAAATAGTATGCACCATGAAAAAACTAAAGTAGAAATGTCTGAAATACGAAAAGGTAAGTATTGTGGGAAAAAACATCCCAGGTATGGTAAGAAACACACAAAAGAAACCCTAAAGAAAATGTCTGAATCTAAACAAGGGGAAAATCATCCTATGTTTGGTAAAAATCATACCAGGAAGAGCTTAAAGAAAATGAGAGAAGCTGCACAAGGGGAAAATAATCCTTTTTATGGTAAAAAACATGCGGAAGACACCTTGAAAAAAATGAGTGAATCTACACAGGGGGAAAACCATCCTATGTATGGTAAGACTGGGAAGGATAATCCTAATTATGGCAAAACTCATACAGAAGAAACCCTAAAGAAAATGTCTGAAGCTCAACAAGGGGAAAGTAATCCTCGTGCAAAATTAACAGAAGCAGATGTTTTAGATATCCGTAAATGGTATAAAGAGGGGATGAGTTATAAAGAGATTTCTGAGATAAAGAGTGTAACACAGGAAAATGTAGGTTGTATAGTAAAGTACAAAACCTGGAAACATGTTGTTTGAAAACAGCGGGTAAATCTTAAATAAATTTATAAAGCTTTGGTAAAATACCAATGGCAATCATAGTTCTCTACTGGAAAAATCCATAAGAGGGCTATTTTTGTATCCAAAAAGGAGAAAAATAATGAGTGCAGTAAGTTTGGAGAGGGATTGGTACAAAGAAGGTTTCTGGCTGGCTAGTCTGAGTAACGGTCACACTGTCCGGGAATCAGATTTATTTAAATTTGGAGAAGAGTCTCCTTGGTTGAAATTTAAAAAATTTTTGGGAAGTAAAAAAGATATCCACATCACTAACTTAAGATATTGTTTAAGGGACCAAGTTCACGGGATTACTCCTAAGTCGAAGAATTTTGAATTTAAAGCTGAGAGAGTAGTAAAACCCTTGGGTTTTAATTTTAGATCAACATCTTTTTCAGAGGCTAATGTAACTACAGGAGTGTTTAAGTCAGGTTCTGCTCGAATATTGGAGGCCTATTATCCTGATTTCAAGCTTTGTTTATATATAGATATTAAAAATTCCAGAACTGTAACTGTTATCGAGGAGTATGACGGGAATGACACTAAGCGCGAAATGTTTTAGATCAGGCTGGATAGTTGATCATGTTACCACCTACGTAAATAGTACTTCTCCCTTTATATTTGAAAGAAATGTAGCCGTTAATGTTCCTGTTATTGTAGTACTTAAAGATGATCAATATAACATAGACTTATCTTCTATTGAGTTTTACATAGATGGGTGGGATGCTACAGATGCTAGTATTATATCTGCTGTTTCCGGAGGATACCAAATAAAATATATTCCAACTATTAATTGGTATTGGAATAATAGGATACATATTAGGGTTGAGGCATCTAATAGTGAAGGAATTAGTATGACTTCTTACCAATATTATTTTGATATCGTTGCGAAAAAAATAGGGGATTCAATAGAGCAGGCTGTACTAGAAATTTCTAAAGAAACAGATTGGACTAGTTTATAATGGTAGATCCAAGGATTAATACTGATATATATAGTTGCACCAATCTATGTAGATATTATGATTCGTTCCAATATGTTGAAGATAGGGTAAATGATTTAGATTTTGGTTTTTGTAAAAAAGGTCATTCTATAAATCTAAATTCTAATCTTGTTGGTACTTGTATTAGTCAAGCCTATGGAACATCGATAAGTTATAATTCTTGCCATACAGATTACCTCAATTCTTTTATCCCTTCTTTTGTGTCTCCCAGCGGTTCTGGGCAAATACCAAAAATTATAAGCGTTAATGAAACTGTCAATCCTATAACTATTTATGAGCATATAAATGATGAGCTTATTTTGGAAATAGATAATTATAAGAAGTGGATAACTATACCTTTCGGTTTAGATTTAATCCCTGAAGTAGTTGCTGATAATATAAAACATACGGTAAGAAACGAATCTGGTATTGATTCATTTGTAGATGTAATGTGTGATTATGTAAATAATAGATTTGAAATTTATTCTCCCTCTGCATCGGTTATAAAATTACATAAGGAAGGTAGTATTAATAGTATATTAGGATTTTCTACTATAGTGGATACTGTAAATTCTGGAACTGTTGATTCTAATACAGGGACAGGGGAACTTTATTTTCCTGTTTTAGATAAAAGTATTAAATTTTATACTACTGCCTCAGAATATGATTTAAGTATATATCGTGACATTCCTCAAACAACTAAAGGTATTCTTACTTTCGATTTTTATTTAGAGAGTATAGGCAGGGTTAATGTGCAGATGGGAGATTCAACTAATAAGATTTTGCACATGAATTTGAGTAATGCTAATTCTATAAACATCTATAAAGATATTTCTACTATATCCGGTAGTTTCTGGTTAGAATTTAGTTCTTCTTTTTCCGACGGCCCAGATCCTCTTGATTATGAGGATACTACATATGATTTTAATTTACGTTTGATTGGCACATTTGATACTAATCTTTTCAGTACAACATTTAGCGAAAGAAGGTGGGTTATTGAAGATATAGCAGACGCTAGAAATAATCATTATGTAAATACTGATGTTGATTGGAATAGAATAGATTTTACTTATCACAGGGATGCGGGTTTTGGTAATTTTTATGCTCAAGGTGATTTGGCGGCCGGTTTATTTAGTCCTCCTTATTATGTTCCAGAAACAGATCCCCATGATGAATGGTTTCCTTTTCCTACAGGGTTGAATTTTGAAAAAATTTCATTTGACTTAAGTGGCTGTAATTCAAATGCTTACATAGATGGTATTAAAATTTATGAGCTTAATGATAACTATTTAATACCTGATGATATTTCTACTATTACTATAGGTACTGTTCCGAGCGGTTGGGATGTAACACCGTCTGGAAGTGCCACAGTAGAATATAAACCCGTGGTTGGGGGTAAGTGTGTAGAACTGAGCGGAGAATTAGCTTATATAGAAAGAAGTTTTACAGGCATAGATGCTACTAGATTCGGTTTTAGATTTAGAACTTCTAGCAATAGCGAGAATCATGAAATTAGTTTGTTAAGTACTGCTGCTGATTCAGTAAAACTTAACTTTGCTGACGATGGTTACATTAAAAAATACGATTTTGCTACATCATCTTTTACTAATTTAAATGGAACCACTGGTTATGTTTCTTATGAAGCAGATAAATGGTATTATCTTGAAATAATGGCTGAATACGATAGTCCTGATTGTACTTACAATGTTTGTGTTTTTAACAATTATGACATAGGTGCCACTTGTTCCGGGTATATGTATGCTAATAAGGGGTACGGTTTGACTGGAAGTGGGGTAGGTAATTTCAATAAAATAAAGTTTGAACACCCAGCCAGTACCACAGGAACTTCTTATTTGAAGGATATATTAGTAGAAGATTTGGATTTTAGTAATGATACCGTCTTTACTGAGACATTTGAATCTGACACTATAGGAGAACTGCCCGCTAATTGGACCACTGTTATTTCTACTTCTGATGGAAGTTTAGTGGAGATAGCTGCTAATCCTGCAGGAGCTGGTAAATGTGTTAAAATAGAAGACGATAGTTCTTCTTATAACACAGCTACTAATATGGTACGTAATTTTATTTCTGTTTCTGCAGGTGTTAAAAAGTACAGAGTTAAATATGATGTTTATCGTGGCGGTCCTAGTTTTTATGCTGGTTATGATTATTTATCTGTTTATTCAAGTATTAACGAGGAATTGTTTAGAGTTGCCGCAAATAACAGCAGAGGAGCTTTTGTAAGCGATATTTCTTATTATGTAGATTCATCAAATAAATATATGGAGACTAATTGGACAAATGAGTACCCTTCTAGTATTGGAATTGATGAATGGAAGACTAGGGATATAATATTTGATCTTGAATACCCTAAATTCTCTTTATACCACGAAGGTAAAATGTTAGGTAGAAGAGAGGTGTTTAATCAACACGCAGATTCATTAGGAACTGATGCTTTTTTAAAAATAACAAGCAGATCAACTACAGCGGCTCTTGCTGGTATAGCCTATTTCGATAATTTTTACGTATGTGGTGTAGCTGATTTAATTAATGAAGATTTTAATTCTTATTCAACGGGTTCTAATCTGAGCGGAACCTCTTGGACTTTGATCAGTGGGAGCGTGGTATTTAACCCGGAGGAATTGGGCGCTAAATCTATAAAATTAGTAGACGATTCTGTAGATTACTATTCTACAAGCGGGCATTCTTTTATAAAAAGAAGTTTTGATGAAGCTGGTTACATTCATATTTCATTTGATGTGTTTCCTATGAACGATAGTACGTGGAGAGTTACGTGGGGTCAAGGTGCTACCAGAATTGGTGAGATAAGAATGCTGGATAGAGAAGGGAGTAACCGTACAGGTACTGTGGCTGAAATCTGCGATGATACATCGGGTTACAGTAACGAACCTGATGGACGGGTATACAGAGTAGTATATAGATCTAGGTATGATGATGAATTTTCAGGAGTAGAGGATGCCTTTAAAAGACGTTTACAAGTAAGACCTTGGGAGTTTTTACATTTTGATATTTATTCATGTATAGCACGGGATATTACTCGTACTTCAGTACTTGTTAATGGTAATTTCGTTGATTGTTGGTTTGATTCCGTAGCTGCTTGGAACAGGTTGAATTTCTATGATAACCTTTCCGGATTTGATTATGTTGAAATTAGTACTGATAGTAGTGCCGTATCAGGTGTGCGTAAACGATTGTACGCAGACTCTCTTAAAAATACTCTATACATTTCTGATTTTTCAGTAACAACAGAAGAAAAAGGATCTATCTTGTTTAGTGAAACCTTTGAAGGTAATGAGGGGCAATCTCCTGTTGGATGGGTTGGTTCTAATTCAGACGGGACAAGTCAATTAGAAGTTATGCCTGAAGATAGAACGAGCAGTTTATCAGTGTCTTTTGATACAGACGGTATTTACGAAATACCGTATTTAGATTATATTAATACATTAGGGGGTAATCCTTACGAATCAACTTGGCATACTTTTAAATTGGATTTTGACTGTGATGATGAAACTTATGACATATATTTAAATGATTCTATCATAAGTACCAGTCTTAATCTTTTTACTGTTAATAACTATTTAGATTTTATCAAAATAAAGGCAGATACTTTTAATCCTGATAATAATTTTAGAATCGACAATATAAGTATGGTGACGGACGACGGCATTACAGTATTTGATGAAGATAATAATTCGGTTAATTATGTAGTTGATTCTTTGCCATTTAATTGGACTACTCAAGAAACAGGTGGAACAGTAAGAGTTTACCAGGAAACACCTGAAGAAAATGTAATTTTTTATAATTCTCTAGACGATGATGTATATACCGTTACCTTTGTTCACGGGGGAAACACTTTACGGATTTGGAATGATGATTATGATGTTGTTTACGCTTACATTAGTTTTTCAACATTAAGTTATGTAGATATTTCTTTTGATATTTTTATAAGAAAAGATGTATCTGGTTCGTCCAGTTATTTCAAACTTAGGAATAATAATTCTGATGTAGTAAATATTAGATTTAATAATAATGCTAAGTTGGTGGAATTTTACGACGGGTCTTCATGGAATTCTTTTTTCTATTATTTTAAGTGGAAAGCCCACCAGTGGTACAATATTAGGATAGTAGCTAATCTGGTGTACCCTGTTATAGTAAGTGTATATATTGATTCTGTATTTGTAGACAATATAACTACTACTGAGTCTATAGATTTGGTTAATAGATTATATTTTACTACACAAGATAGTATAAAAACTGATTTTTATATTGATAATATTATAATAAAAAATAGTATAGGTAGTACTATATATTCCAGTAATTTTTCATCTGACAGTTTATTAGGTATTCCAACAGGCTGGACTTGTTCTCCGGGATCTTATTTAGATCAGTCTCCTAAATACGAATTATCCGGTACTTTTATTAATAATGCTGTTTTAGTTAGCGGTTCTTATTCAGGAGCGGTGCCTAAAATATCTGGAGACAGGCTTGGAATAAATCCTAATAACTTTTATATTACATTTAATACTTCTATGTCAAACCAACCAAATGTTTCTGGTAAGGGACTTTATTTTACAGTGTCAGATGATCAAAACGAATCCTTTTCTTCAACCGTTAGTGTATCAAGATATAATAATTTTTATAGAATAACAAAGCCTTATAGTGGATATGGACACGTCTATATTTCCATTCCTAACGACGCTGTTTTTGTTTCAGATGTGGTATTTAAAGTTAGGTGTGATTCTATAAACACGTTAACAGATACAGCGCCAGGTTCTACCAGTTTTATTTACAGTAGTATTAAAGGAGATAATAGTAATGTAGCATTTGATACGGAAGCAGATTATTCTAGTTTATATACTTTAGGTAATAAGGGTATGAAATTTGGATTATACGATGATCAGACTTACAATGATGGTGATAGATTTAAAATTTATACTAAGAGTACTTGGCCTGTGGAAGTTTCTGTAGGTGTTGATTATGCTACTGGGAGTATTAAACGAGGTTTTAAGTCAGATATTAAAGCATTAAGGTTTAAATTAGAGTCTGCTCCTGTCACATCAACTTTATATAAAGAGGCTGGTTTTTCAGTTATATCTTGGGAGCTAGGGCCTGAAGGATATACAGATATTAAATATGCTTTTAGTGATGAATGGCCTTATATTCTTTTAAGTTATGATGATTTTGAGGATGATAGATTAGGTTTGACTACTAATTCATGGGTTCCTGTACCAAGCGGTATTTCATCAGAAATATTCAAGAATAGTGACGAAGTACTTACAAATGATTTTTATTCAAATATGATTTATTATTATATTGAATTAGATAAATATGGTGGAGGTCTTAATACAATAACCACCAGATTTTATTATGAGGTTTAAATATGATTCTTTCTAGCGACATACTGTTTTTAAGGCCTTATAGAATAGATGATACGTCTTTGACGGGAGGTATTTCTACAAGTATAGAAATTACTGATGATGAGTTATCTAATTTATTTAGGGATGTATCGGTTGAATATATTTTCTGGGGGGGAGAAAGATTTAGAAAATTATTTATTAAAAATGATAATTCTTCTGGAACTTTTTATAGTGCAGGGGTTTATATTGATATAAATAGTCAGTCAGATGATTATTTTTCAGTGGTATCTGGAACCGCTACTGATTGTGGTGGAGACGCAGATGATTATTCTGGTTGGTATTCAAGTGGTACTTTAGACAGTAGTATTGTTGGTAGAAATGAAAAATCAGAAGGTCCTGTTACCAATTATTTTTATATAGTGACGGTTGCTTCGGAAGCAGGCTTTTACAGTAATAGTAGGGTTGTTATAAACCAATCTAAAAGATATGAAATAGTGAGAATAGGTGAAGTTTCATGGATCTCCTCAAATTTAGCTAGGCTGACTATGTTAAATGAATCAGTTGATTCTTTTAGTGTAGGTGCTATTGTATCATCTATATATGAACTTGGTGATATAGTACCTAAAGGTTCGGTATCTGTTTGGTTAAAACAAACTATTCCTGTAGATACAGCATATAAAAGATTATGTAAATTAAGAATAGGTGTTATAGGAGCGTGATTTAGTTGGCTAAAAAGTATGGTTCATCATATAGTGATTCTTCTACGTCAGATTCTACAGGTAAAGTGTCTAGTTTACCTTCGTATGATACTGAAAAAGAAAGAGTTACGTTTGTTGCTGAGTTTGAAGATATAAGGCCTGATGAAGCTTTTAGTACATTAGATTATGATGGTGGAGTTCAACGTCAGTCACATTATAATTATGGTCCTATGGTTGCTTTTATAAAAAAATTTACTATTAATGTTAAGGACGACATTGAGTCTGTAGGAGGTAACCCTAGACTGGTTCAATTTAAAATAAATGATGTTGAATTGAGCAGTGAGCAATATACTATTAGTAAGTCTGAGGATGGTACTACATATACAATAGTTCATGAGCGGCCTCCTTTGAGGAGTCAGCTTGATGTATCAAATAAAACGGCATGGAAAGATTATATAGATCCCACAGATACAAATCCTACTAAATTTAAATATTTTTTATTTGATCCTGTAGAGATTACTATAAGAGCGAAGTATAGTAAAGATTTTTTAGATTCCTTAAGCGAAGATGGAAAAAACCAGCTTCGTCAGAGGATTCCAAATATAGAAAAAGAGTATGATATTGATAATTTTGGGTGGGAAGAAATAACTCCTATTAGGCTTTATGATTACTGGTTAACAGAAAGGGTAGAATATTTACTTAGGTACAATTCTTCAGACAGAATTGATTGTGGTACTGATAATCCTTATTTTTTCCCTTCTCCCTTTTGGCTTTATCAAAATCATTTACCTGATGAGAGCTTTGTTTTCCCCCCAGGACGTAGTGTTACTATGGTAGGACTTGTTGCCTCAATTATGTTACAACATATGAGATTTGCTTCTTACTATAGTCAGCATAGAACCTCCAAGGCTGATGGAAATATTAGTACTGCCGATATGGAAAGAATGTTCGGTAGGGGATGGGATTTAGGAGGAGGAAATTTAGATTTAATATCATGGGATGGGGTGGCTCTTGAGCCTATTTTTGATAGTAATGGCAGGCCTGCAGGATTCAAACAGCCTAAAGGAAAATATATAAAGCTTGGAAGTTCAGGGGATTTGGCCCCAATTTGTTACGGCTGTAATAGACACCCTAATTGGTTGGTTCCTATGGAGGATGGAAAGGTTCTAGACTGTGTAGATACTAAATTTTGTAAAGATTTAAGACAACCTTTTCAAGCTATATCTACACCAGGTCCTATGGATATAGAGGATATTCCTCGTGAAAGTCCTGAAATTAAAGAAGAAGAAACTGGTTATATGACCGGTATTGGTAAAAAGCCTGATTTTCCAACTATAATTAAAAGAGAACATTTTGATAGGTTTTTTCTTTTATTTTCCAATGTTAATAATTCTCCGGATTTAAGCCCTTATATGTATTTACATTTGAAGGGAAGTGTTAGAGTTGTTCCAGAAAGATCTGATATGTCAAAAGTTTTAGGTTCGAACGATTTAGCAGGTCATGTAGAAATTTGTCCTAGAAGGGCTGTTGGAGGTAAAAAGTCTAGTACGAATGATATTGATGGAACTAAGTTGTCTAAATTAGAATTTGGTGTAACAGATGAAACGAATGATTCAGGAGACATAAAGATTATCAGCGATGATAAATATCCTTATAGATTTAGAAGTGTTAAAAATTATAGAGATCAATTTAGAACTGTCTTAATAGATAATTTTTGGGATAAACTGAATATAGTTAAGATATATACTGTACCAAGCTTTCCTGTAAGAATTCAAACAAAAAGGGCTTATAAAAGTTTAGATTATATTAGAGCTGCATCTTTGTATGTTATTGCAGAACATTTTTCTGGATCTCCAGGTATTTATTCACGTAATGTAACTTCTGCGGGTATTCCAGGCAAGAGGAGCAGAAAGTGTTGTTATTTTGTACTGCCGATGCCTGAATTGGAATGTAGATGTGAAGGACATACTGTAACTTATTCTTATACAGGAGGTACTTCATATAGCCGTTATCATTTTTTTGGGGTGTTTTCTAACTATGCTATTCCGGATTGGATGATTGAACAATATCCTGTACAGTTTGGAATCTATAAAAATTGGTCTATGTTTGTCCGTCCTGAAGATTTACCCAGAGGTGCTAAAGTTGTGGTTCCTATGGTTCGGACCGCTGAATGGGTTAGAAAGAGAGTAGCAGGTGAGTCACCTTGTGCTCCAGGTTGGATAGGCCCGGATGTAGGAGGTATTCATTTAGGTAAGAAGACACTTGATGTTCCGTTAATAGATATGGATCCTGATGAGGCTCAGGATCTTTTTGATAGTCTTACAGAAAATGCTAAAGACCATCCTTGTTTTTCTCGCCCCACCTTAAATGGTTCTAATTCTATAATTGTGGGTTATGCTACCAGAACATTTTCAACAGGCGGTGGGTCTGGATCAGGTCGTTATCAATATTTAGGTCCTATTCAGTATATCCCAGGTGTATGGTGTCAGCATGATCTAACACCTGGGTACACTATAGGCGCGGTTCAAGGTCATGTTACTGACTGGATTCCTGGAAGACTACCTTTTGAAGATGATAGTAATTTTATTCATGTCAATGCTGGGGGAGACTGGCTTAATACTCTTGTGAGTAATAGGGTTCTGGGAGGGTGGATTTTTGATTATACATATTGGTGTGATCATACTTTTAACTTTCGTGACGGTGAGTTTCAGAATTGCAGGTGCCACGGTCCTGATGGAGAAAGAATTTTTTAGGAGGAGTAATAATTGGCTATTTATGAATCTAATGCGGATATTTTAGATGATAATTGTTCTGATATAGATACTGATTGGACCAATACTGATGCCGAGAACGGGGCAAGCACTCAAGAGAATAATGCTCCTGGTGGTGATCCTGTTGCAGATACCTTCAAATTTGATAGCGGGTCCCCTGCTCATGCTAATAATAGATCTCGTATATGGCAGGATGTTGGTAGTTTTGCTGATCGAATTGTTGTTGAAATAAAACTTTATCATTCTGCTTTGGGAATTAGAGCAGATGGTGACTATATGTCTATGCAGTTTTATAGAACGGATGTTGCTCTCAATGTCCAGTTTGCTACAAATGGACTTTATATACATGACGGGGATGGTTTCCAACAAATCGATGCTACGTGGGTACAAACGGGGGTTTGGCAAACGTGGATTTTCGATATTGATTTTTCAACTCCCGCTACTGCTAATTGTGATATATATCTTAAGGACGACATTTACAACTACACCAAAGTCGGGACTGGTAAAAATTGCAGTCAAACAGGATCAGGTTGGGATGATGGAAAAGTTCAAATAGCTCAGTGGGGACAAAACAATGCAAATAATATAACTTACATAGATTATATTAAAGTTGGAACTGATTTATTAGAGACTACATCTATCAGCGGGACAAGAGATGCTATAATAGAAGGAAAACCTTATGACGATCTAAGCTCTATTTTACAAGGTGTCACGACAGATAATGTAAGTGCTATAATGCGTAGTGTTATTACTTCCTACCGTGGTTCTGTTATAAAAGGGTACGTTCATGATAGAGTTCAAGCCATATTACAAGGTGTTACAATTAATAATGTTAATACTGTTATGTTAGGTGTTACTCCTTCTTTTCGTAGTGCTATACTATTAGCTATACAAGGAGTACTTAATGAGAGAGGAAGTATATCTACGGGCAAGCCTTTTGACAATATATTTGCTGTCCTAGACGCAATGATTCACGATAGACGTTATAGCGTAGTTAGAGGTAAAACCTATAGTGGTAGAATGGGGTTGGTATTAGGAAATGTTTTTAGTAATATAGGTTCTATAATTCAAAGTGTTTTATTTGATTATAGGAATGTTACGATAAGAGGAAAAAGTTTTGATAATATAAGGGCTTTAATATATGGAATATTTGCTGCTGAAGATGATATTTATGCTATTATTTATGGTGTAGCAGGGTTGGATAGATATGTCATAGAGGAAGGAAAACCTTATGTAGGACGTTCTTCTGTTATAGAAGGACATCTTATACGAACCAATTTAACCTTTAGATATAATATAAATAGAGCGTCTTTTGATTATTATTACGCTTTAACTGAAATGGCTTCTACTTATGAGACTGAAGCAAATGTTACATTTTATGAGGAAAATTCACGTCCTGTTTATATTTATTACGGTTACGGCCACGAAGCATATGAATATTATCCCAGCACGGAAATATTAATTCCTGCCTATTCAAATGTTCCATCAGATGCTGAATGGGAAATTAAGGTATATGCTAATGCTGTTGATAACAGAGAAGAACGAAATACTATTATCAAGGAATTAAGTAAGGTGGATTTTGATGGTGAGATAAGATCAGCCTTTTCTAAAGCGGTTGACCAGAGTTATCATACTTTCCGTATTAATTTAGGTATCGCCGGAATACTGAATGATGTATATGCTATAATGAGGGTTAAATCTACTTCTAATAGGGTTTCTTGGATTTTAGGAAAAGACTACCCCCTTTATATTATTGGTACCGATTTTGGGGTTTATAGTTTACTGACTACGACAAGAAGAATAAAGATTGCTGAAGCACGTTTTGCAATTATAAGAGGGTTGGCTTTACCTTACAGTTTATTATATGGAATTTTATATGGAGTAGGTAAGGCCGAGTCTTTACTAGAGGGTGTTGTAAAAGGAAAAGTTTTTTCAGAAATTTGGTCCATTATAGAAGGTATAATGTCCCCAGAAAATGATGAATATGGGGTTATAAGAGGATGTACACATTGTGCTGTAGATGTATATTCTGAAGGCGAGGCGGTTACAGGAGGAAGAGGTTTTGTTATATGGCAAGGTACTGAAGATTCTAAATCTTTAAATAGGTATGAAGAAATTTATGAAGGACCGTGGAATCCTAGAGTATTAATTGGTACTGCTAATGAAGGTTTTTATATTACTGCTATCGAGGATTGGATTATAAATAATGTTGACAGTTTAAGAGATGTGTTAATACAAGGAGTATCTACTAATAATGTTAGTTCTATTTTATCAGGAGAGTAATATGGAGGTTAATTTAAATGGGTTATAATCTACCTCACCACTTAGAATACAATTTACAAACTGATCACTTTGAAGTTAGTAATAATGTTAGAGATGTAACTTTTATAAGTGGCAGTTTAGCTGTTGTTGCAACTGATTATGGTATTGAAGCATTTCCTTATGACCAGTCTGAAAATTACGGTTATATTACTGTGTTGGGGGGGTTTAATAGAATTGACCATGCTTATAATAATATTTATGCTTATAGTTCTACTTCAGGAACTATATATCGTACTACAGTTGAGGAACTTAGAAACGCTAACGGTTCCTCAGCTAGTTTGGTAGAAGTTTACCCTTTAAGGGATATAAGTAATTGGGTAAATACTATATCAGAAAATGTTAAATTTAACTATAATGGAACTAATACTATTACAATTTCCGGTGGAGAATGTATAATAATAGATAATAGTCCTGAAACTGATAAAGCTTTTGTTAGTTACGACCGAGAATTAAAACCACCTTTTAGTATTAAAAGTAGGATAAAAATAACTGATATAGATTATAATGGCCATTGTGTTGCAGATAGTTTACTTTCTATAAATCATAGTGTTACAGGAATAAATACCTCTACTCAAGGGTCTCTAATAGCTTCTTTTTATATTTACGTACAAAATTCTACTTCAGCTAGAATAGGATTATATTATAACGATGGTATAAATGATTGGTACTGGAAAAACGGTGATGATGAATGGGGTGCTGGTAGCTATTCTTTACCATTTAATTATAACGTATATAATACATTCTATACAGTAGAATTGGTCGTTACAGTAGATTACAAAATTACTTTTAGTATTTATAATAGTTCAGAAACTTTACTAGAAAGTATATCTACAACCGATGATCATGCTGCTGGAGGTTTTAATTTAGTTACTAACGGTGATTTCTTGTATAGTACTTCTGATTGGACAGCAGAAAATGGAGCTACTTTAGACCATGTGCTGAAACCATTGGACGTTGGATTTTGTTTGAGGATAACTGGTGATGGGGAGGCTAACCCTAAAGCTACGCAGAATATAGAGTTAGTGGCAGGGAGAATATATACGATTTCTTATCAAGTACTTCAAGGAAGTGAGCGTACATTTCAAATTTATATGGAAATAGATTCTGAACAATATGGGTTTGTTAGTGGGGAAGCCGGTAGTTCTTGGAATCCCAGGACAAGTATTTTTACATCTCCCGTTACTGGATATGGAAAGCTTAATTTAATTCAAATATCTTCAGCCGGTGAAGGTAAAACTATTTATTTTGATGATATCGGTGTTACTGCTGATGCTAAAGAGACTATATTATCAACTGATACTTTATGGGGATGGTCTGGAGATAATAGAAGTTCTGATTGGGCTACTTCTAATACAGCTTATTGTATCTATAATAGTGATTATTTTAATGTTTATCCTTACTGGGCTGCTTATGAACCTGTTATAAACGATTTTGATTTGGTTAATATAGGAAGTGATACGTATTTGGGTGTAGCTTGTGCTGACGATAGGGCAGGAAAAACAGGCCGTGCTATAATTATAAAAAACGAAGATGAGGCAAATTTTGAAAGGTTGGCTGATTGTCAAACTGTTGTTGAAGATTCTTATGACCCCAGGCTTATAAGATTTGCTGATGGTGATGTTTATTATCAATTAGGAACAGGATCTAATAGCCGTCTATATGGTATAATGGATTTTTGGACTAAAGGTGTTTCTCTACACCAGAATGTTCAATTTAATCCTGAAACGGGTTTGATATTTAATTCTACCCTAAATGATTTAGCTGTATATTATGGTACTTCTTATGATGGTTTAGGGAATTCTATATTTACTGCTACAGATGATGGGGCAGTTGTTATTTATCAACATAGGACTGATTTATTTAATCGTAATTATTTTTCTCTAGGCCATGAAAATATTATAATGCATGATAGTTTTATAGATTATGATATAGGTTATGCTCCTGAGTGTTGGATATCTACTGTTAACGACAGTACTAACCAATCTATACGTGTTTTATATGATACCGGAGATTACTACTATGGGGCTAATGATATTATTGGAGGAATTACCCAAGTAGACAAAGCTACTTTAACTGTTGTTAGAACTGTTATTACTACACCTGCTAATAAAGGGTGTGAGTCAATTGCTGTTGATGATCAATTTGTTTGGGTATCTTATTCAGATTCGTCTGGGTACTCGACAAATATAGGTGTAGTACGACATGTAAAAAATAGTACCGATTATAATATAGCTTTAATTTCAGAGTGGAGTTCTGGTAGTAGTTCTGTAGATATAGAGGGAACTTTAGGTGTGGATGAAACTCATATATATGTTGTACCCGGTAATCATTATAATTTAGGAGGTGGCACATCTTATCCTTCCTTGGTTAAAATTGACAAGTTTTCTTTAGATTATGAGGTTTTCTCTTTAACTGGTTCGGGAATTCCTAGCGGGGCTGGAGCAAGTTCTGCTAATCACCATTTCGGTAGGGGAGTTGCTGTAGATGCTGACTATGTGTATATTTTAGATTGGTGTTATATTGGAACGTGGAATGATGGTCCCCATTTGATAAGATGGAATAAAAATACTGAGGTAGTAGATAAAGTTATACCTAATATAGGAGATGCAGGTAGTGTTGATACCGTATGTAATTATTTATATTTAGATGATAACCATCTTTATTTTTCTTGGGGGTATCAGCGTTCCGGTAGTATGCGCCGCATGAATAAAAATATGGAAAGTACTACTATGGAGTCCGCAGGCGGAGGTGGTAGAGATATTTGTGTGGGAGAGAATATTGTTCACGCTGGACCTGTTTCCACCTACACTTATGGTGGTACTCAGTATCACATAGCTTATTTTGTTGAAAAAGATACCTGGGGGTCAGTCCTTTATTATTATAGGGTACTGTCTGAAACCCATGCCCTCTTTGCAATAGCGTTTACTGGTTTTTATAACGTTTCCATGGATTCTAATGCTTTATATGCATCAAGAGAAGGTTATGCAGGACAAGGCCCAGAAAATCTCAGAGTGGATCCTCTTTTTGTAGAGACAAAGACAACTGGCGGGGCACCACTGGCTTTTACAGCAGATGCTATACTTTATAGCACGATAACATTTCCTCTTTTTACCATAGGAGATATGACTGGTTTTGATTATGAGAGAACTTTTGGTTCAGTTTCTAAAAACAAAGTATTAGAAATGTTAGATCTTTCTACTTCTACAAATATTAATTTTAAAAGACATTTTAAAGATATCGCAGTTAACGACAATTATACCATTAAATTTAAATCTAGATTAAAAAGAGAAGAACCTTTTTATATGGCTTTAAGGTATAACGGAAATACTGCTTTAGAGTTTAAATGGGATACTGATGGTACTGTAAATAAAAAAGTGGCTCCTTGTAGTGGTACTTCTTGGGCTGGGTTTTCTATAGCTAGTGGAACTTATACTAAGTCAACTTGGGCTGAGTATAAAATAGAAGCTTTTGTTTCTTCTAATACTTTTAATTTTTATATAGACGATGTTCAATATGAAACTTCTCTTAGTGGTTCTTTTTGTAATAGTGTATCTTCTTTGAACGAAATAGTTTTTTATACTGATAATAGTACCAAACAACTAGCATACTTAGATGGTGTTACTATTTATGATTATAATGAAGTAGCAGAAGATTATACTACTGAGATAGATTACCCTGTTTTTCATGGTATTACTAATAAATCCAAAAGTGTTGTTAAAACATCTAGTTTTAATCATGGGAACCCTGAAGTTATAGTCCATAATTATGATCCTGTTTTTGGAGGAAGTATTTCACAAATTAATTTAAATGTAACTAACGCTTTTGGTACAGGCATATGCTTATATGCATATTATAGTACAGCAGCTCCTATGGGACCAGAACAAGTTGATATTAACAGGACGGGAATATATAATAAAACCGAAGGCTTCGGACCGCCAACAGCAGACAGACTTTGGGTTTGTGGTAACTTTGGGATGAATATATTTAGTAAATGGGATTCAAAATTTCACGTAGAAAGTATACATGTTAACGATCTTTCTTATAATTATTATAATAAGATAATAGCATGTGCAACTAAAGGTGGGGTAGATATTCTTAGTTTAAACTATGAGGGGTTAAGAACCAAATCTCATGTAACATTTCCTAACGGTTGTTCTACTATTTTTAATTCTGATAGAGGTATCTATTTTACGACAGCATGTTCTGGTGTACTTTTTTTATCTGATGCTAATTACCCTTCTTATTTTGAAGGGGAGGAAATTTCTTCTATTGTAGAGAAAAAATTTAATGTGGAAGATAGAAATTTATCTAATAATCTAATTAACTGCATTCATTTAACCAACGATGGAATTGATTTATTAGTAAGTACAGAATCTGGAGTTGATTTTATAACATTCACTGCGGATAGTAGTTATGTTCCCACGGAGTATGCTCAATATGGTTTTCATATTCCACAAGGCTCAGATAAATGTTTTGTTACTCCTAAAGGGTCTTGTTATTATAATGTCAGGGGAGAAGGTTTAGCGGTTAACTATGAGCCTCCGTCAACTAGTGGAACTTTATATAATGATATAGAGGTTCAGATAGACACAGGAGGAGATCAAGATCTTACTATTGGAAAAGGAATCCATATCAAATATCAAGGTAATATATGGAATGATTATATGAAAGGCCAGCGAGTTTTCATAGAACATACCGGGTTAATACACAAGGTTGAAGCATATGTTAAGAGAGTCGGAAATCCTGACCCTTTGAGGTGCAGTATTTATAGCGCAGTAGATGATGGATATAATCCTTCTACCGAACAGGTTTATACAGAAGTTTCTGGTATCGATACTAGTTATTCATGGGTTGAATTTAATCTACCATATTATAAAGTATTTGCCAGTGACCCTGGAGAAGGTGATTATAATTTAGTTTGGGCAATGTTTACTCAAGAAAAGATGGATTGGAATAATTATTATGTAATTAAATCCACTACGAATATGGTTTACACCCCTTTTAGTGAATATGGTTTTGGGACTGGCTATGCTGTAGGTGGTCAGGGAAATATATTTCAAACTGATTCAGGAACCGGGTTTTTACTTGCGTCCGGAACTTGGGGTACAGCAAGTGCTGCATATACCGGCTGGTCTCAAATTTATACAAAGACGTATCTTAGTGATAGATGGAATACTGAGGGTTTATGGAACTCCTGGGACCATATTTATACAACTTCAGGAACTCCGGCCTTGATAAGTTCTAATATAAATGATATATATATATATGAAGGAGCTAGTGATTATAGTACTAACCAAAATTGGAATAAAATCTATTTGGCTACAGATAGTGGTGTCCAAATTATAGATGAGAGAAGATCAGATATTACTTTATCTAAATCAACAACTGTAGGACTTGAAGGCGGTTCTTATGATTATAATCTAATGAAAGGGGTTACTTATAATTCTACTGCTGTTTGGAATTTAGAGGAAGAAGGAAATTTTTATATAGGAACCAATGATGGATTTGAAGGAGGGGCTTTCAATGCTATGAATTTTACAGATCCTGTTTATTTGCAAGATTTTCTTACAACAGAAGAAGGCGGCGGTTATATACCAGAACTAGATTTATATTCTAATAACATCAATGATTTAGAAGTCATTTATTTATCTGGGCTTAGAGCCCTAACTATTTAAAAAAAATAAAAAAAGGCAAAAAAGGCTTGATATTCTATATTAAATGTAGATATAATAATAAGTAGAAATTAAAAGGAAAGGATAAGGAGGTTAAAAAATGAATTTTGTGATTCCAGTTTATAATTTAAAGAAATCTAGTTTGTTAGTACACGACATTGCTAACACTAAGTCTGCTTTTTCAAATTCAGGTGCAGTTATAAAGGCTGAAAAAGATAAGGTTATTTTTTATGCGTTTAATAACGATAGTTTTATTGCTGTTTACAATGAGACTGCTGAGGTTGTTGAAACCGGTAAAGTGTGTGTGGACGCTAACTCACTTTCTTCTTTTACTAGTGCTATGCACGAACCTCACCAGAATAAATCAGACAATCCTGAAACAGACCCTGTTGTTATTTCTTATGATGTTAGTAGTAAATCTTTACGTATGTCTACCAGAACAAAATATCCTACCGGGGAAGTAATTCCCCAAATAAGAGAACTTCCTACCACAGATCCTGATTTACTTCCTTCCTTATTTATTTTCGGAGGAGAAAATATTATCAAAATTCCTAGTTTAATATTAAAAGAAGGGTTAAATAAAGTTTTATATGCTATTAGTACTGATACAGAACGTCCATCTTTACAAGGTGTTTTGTTCAGAAGTGACGGTAAAAAGCTTTACATAACAGCTACAAGCGGCCGAGAGTTGATAGAATATACCAGGAATTTAGAACTTCCGGAATTTGATCACATAGTAAGCCATATATATGCTAATAAACTAGCTAGAATTTTAGATGCATCTGAGGACGTGGAGTTTTATTTTTCTAATGCTAAAATGAATGTCAAGTGTGGCAATGTGGTACTGTCAGGTCGATTAATTTCTAACACTTTTCCTGATTATAAAAATATTTTAGCTACCCATAAGGAATCGTGTGTTTTTAACAAACTTACTTTACAGGATAATGTTGTAAACATGAGGTTTGGTTTAGATGAAAAATCTGCCCGAGCTACATTTGATATTTCCAAAGGAGTTTTGAAAATAAACAGTGATAATAAAGCTAGAGTTTTTAATGAAGGTATAAGAGTGATGGATTATGACGGGACTCTTAAATTTGATTGTAATGGATCTTTTTTATTTAGGGCAATCGACCGTATTCCTGGTAATAAAGTAAAGATGTTATTTTCCTCATCAGAGGCGCCTATCATTTTCCGGCCTCATGAAGATGAAGTTGAGTTATTAGACTATGATATCGTAACGCTAATAGTGCCAATGAGAGGTTTGTAATGTCTAATTTTGAACAAGTAGATTTGTTTAAGAAAATAAAGCGGGAAGGTAGAAAGGAAACAGATACCTTCAAATTAGTAATTTATTTTTATAAGGTTCTATCCGTAAAAAGAGATAGAAATATTCATAGTATAAATCAGGCTATGGACCTCTCATTATCAAAAAAGTTTCTTAAAGTCATTAAGGACGAGTTGGATTTATTTCCTTCTGAGACTTTTGAAGTAGCACAGGAAATGATATATGATTTAATTACGAACGAAGAAGATTTTAAACTGAGATTTCCTATTGCCGGCTTGGGGATTTTAGGTCAGGCTAAGATGCGTTTTATAACCGAAGAGCTTTTTAAACGCAGGAAATTAAAAGAAATAGACGATACACCTGAAAACTTTGATGAAATATATGAACGGTCTTTATTAAAAGAAAAGGATGATTTTAAATATAATTTAGATGAAATGTTGGAGGATGAATAATGACACCAAAACCAGGCGGTAAAATAGAAGCAGACCCCTCAGAAATAGCTATAAAGGCAGCTTATAAAAAATTTCCTGAGATATTTATTAGCAGTGCAGATGAGTTACCTGATGTACAACTTGTTAGTACTGGATCTATAAGCCTTGATTATATTTTAGGTGGAGGTTTTGTAAGAGGAAGGTTAGTGGAAATATATGGTCCTGAGATGGGAGGAAAAACTTCTCTTGCTCTTATGATTATAAATAATTTTTTAAAGGAATATCCTGAAAAAGTGTTATTTAATGATGCTGAATTTTCTTTAGATCCTAAATTAATATCCGGTTTTGGCGCGGACCTTAAAAGGATTACCGTTATAAAAGAATTGGAGGGAACGAAAAGCTTAGAGGCTTTTATGACCTTGCTAAGAAGTGGGGCTTACGGTATAGGGGTGGTGGATTCTATAGCTAGTTTAATTCCAAAAGAAGAAATGAATGCCACTCTTGAAGATGATACTGTAGGGAGACATGCGGTAATGATGCAACGCGCAACTAATAAGTTGGTTGGTTTAATTTCCAGAGCAAGTATATTGTGTATTTACATTAACCAGATAAGACAAAAGGCTATGACTTTTGGAGACCCTGAAACTACTACCGGGGGTCATGCTTTAAAGCATTTATACTCCTATAGAATTCGTGTAGAAGGTGGGTTGACAAAGGGTTCAAAAATTCTAAATAAAGATGGTATTGTGATAGGACATACCATGAAAATATTAGTGGCAAAAAATAAATTAGCTCCGCCTTGGCGTAAAGTAGAGTTAGACCTGATTTACGGTAAAGGTTTTGATTTAATTAGTGAACTTTTTATTTTATCTGAGGACTGTGGGTTGATAGAAAAAACTGGATCATATTATAATTATAATGGTGAAAGAATAGGTCATGGAAGAGATAATGTTTTAGAATTTCTTAGAGGTAAGGATGATTTGTGTGCAGAACTTAAGGAAAAAATCTTATCTTCATTAAAAGGCGGTAAATATGATTCAGAAAAGTTTGAGCAAGATAGCGGAGAGGACGCTGGAACAACTGACAAAACTTTTCCCCAACTACAAAATAGTGATTGAAAAGTATTTCAATTATAATGGACAGAGATTTTACTTCGATTTTTTTATCCCCGATTTGAAGGTGGCTTTTGAATGCCATGGTGAGCAACATTTTAGATTTAATAGTCATTTTTATGAAACACCAGATGATTTTGTTATGGCTAAACGCAGGGATAGACTTAAGGTGGAGTATGCTTTTGAGAGTGGTATAGCATTAGTTATAATAAGATATGATGAAAGATTAAGTAATAAGGAATTATTGAATAGGATATCCAAATCTTTTCTGGAGTTGAATGATGGAAATAATGGATAAAGATATGAGAGAATATTTACGTGGGAGGTCAAAAGAACTACTACTTAGTGATGCTATTTCTATTGATAAAGAATCTATTTCTGAAATTTTAAATTTTAAACCATCTCATTTGATTAGCTTGCCAAAGAAAGAATTATATACTTGTCTTATTGCTTTATGTCAATATTCAATCTATCTTAATTCTCAAATAAGTTTTACCAGTGCTCGCCATTATGTCGTTAAGAAAAAATTTGAGATGGAGCTTACTCGAACTACTTTGGAAAAGAAGCCTAAAGGAAAAAATGAGGCGGAGAGAAAGCGATTAGTAATTGATGAAGAAGAGAGTTTACAAAAGCTGGAATATGAATCGGCAAAGTTTGAGGCAGAATTGAAGATGATAGGTAATTCTGATCGTCCAATTACTGAACTTATAAACGTTCTTAAAAAAATATTAGGGGAGACAGATGGAACAAGAAAAGAGTACTAAAGTTCAATTACGGCACGATTTCGCAAATCCTGGAGTAGAGGCTGCTGTAGCTGCTCTTGTTCTACAAAACCCCGATCTTTTGTTGGATGTGGAAGTAGCCCTACATGGTTTAGGGTTTCTAACAGATATGTATCAGGAGCTTTTTAGACATCTCCATCGTTTATACCACAGAGGAAATACTGTTATAGATATCAATCTTTTGAAGACTGAGGTTGACGTGAATAGTGATATGGATAGAGTTGGAGGGTTGGAAACATTAAAGGCTCTTTACGACAAGTTGGTTGATCCGATCAATTTTAAATACTACCTGGATATGGTTAAAGAATCAGGTTTGAAGTATAGGCTCTACCTTGAAACCGACAAAATACTTAAGGGTATATATGATAATAAAAGTAGTGGTGAGGATACTAAGACAGCAGATACTTTAATAAGCGAGGCTGAACAAGGGATATTGTCGATAGCGATGGGTTCTACGCAGACTGAGGAACCTGTTGATTTGGCTGACAGAGTTGATGAAATCTTGAAAGAAAGGGTGGATAACCCGAAAAAGATAATAGGATTACCAATGGGATTTCCAATACTTGATGACGCAATCGATGGGCTTCAATCAGGTAAATTATATATTATTTCAGGAAGGCTTAAAAGTGGTAAATCCGTATTTCTTTTATCAGCAGGTATTAATATTGCTTATCGTATAAAGGATTGGAAAAATGTACTTTTCGTAGATACTGAGATGTCAAAAGAGGAACATTTGTTTCGATCTTTAGGAATGTTGTCGGGAGTTCCTGTCAGATCTATTGAGCGAGGAACTTATTTCTCTGATCCTGAATTTAGAAACAGGGTAGATCAGGCTAAAAAGATTATGGATAAAGGACGGTTTCATCACAAATATTTTCCATCATTTACGTTAGAGGGTATAGGCTCGCTTGCAAGAAAGTGGAAAAAGAAACATGATATTGGGTTGTTGATATTTGACTATATAAAAATACCTCATGGGATGGACTCAAAATCTTTAGCCGAATGGCAGCAGCTTGGAGGGGTAACTACTTATCTGAAAGAATTATCGAAGGAATTACATATACCTATTATAGCAGGAGCCCAATTAAATCGTGAGGCGGACGAAAAGAGTAGGGTTGCCACAAGGATGGTTGGCGGGAGTGATAGGATACTCCAGTTTGCTGATGTTGGAATGGCCTTGATAATGAAAAGTTCTAAAGAAGTTCAAGAACAACCAGGCAGGGAATGGGCAGGTAACAGAAGAATATCTGTTATAGCAGCTCGTGGGGGCGGGGAACACCCAGGAATTGATTATATTTTCATTAAATCTCAAACAAGATTAGAAGAGGTAAAAAGAGACCATCAAACTATGATGGATCAGGTAGAAGAAGTTGATGAGTATGAAGAGAAGACCGGCGGTGTAGTAGCTCCTACCCCATATATAAATGAAGAGGACCCGTTTACAGTATGACATATACTAACCAAAAAATAATATTAGAGAGAATAAAAAGTGTAGTAGACCCAGAGATACTTTTATCTAATTTAGGTTTTCAGATTACTGGGAAAAATGACCGAGAGATAAGATGCCAGTGTAAAATTCATGGGGGAACTAATAAGACATCATTTGTTTTCAATAAAGCCTTTAAGAAATGGGCCTGTTTTTCAAACAGCTGTGAGGAGGAATTTGGTAAAGACGTGGTAGGTTTAATAAGAGCAACTAACAGATGTTCTTTTACAGAAGCTATAAATATGTTATCTTATATTACAGGGATTAATCTTAATGAGGAGATAGACGAGAAAACCTATAACAAATTTACGGCTGAAACGGAAAGAACTCACTTGATTTATGAGAATGAAATTATAAATTCGGAAGAAAAAGAATTGCCCTTGGATTTAGATAATGGTTTTATGAAGGAGTCTAAAGAACACCGTAAAGATTATTTTCTTAATAAAGGTTTCCCGCAAGAGGTATTAGATTACTTTGGTATAGGCGGTGTATATTTCGATTACCGTGGTATAGAAAGAGCCGTTATTCCTGTACATGATGACAATGACAGACTTATAGGTATTCAGGGTCGCCGTATGGACGAAGTAGAAGATGATGAAAAATACAGAACTGAACGGTTTAAGAAAGGAAACATTTTATATAACCTTAATAATGCCAAAGAATTTTCTGGAGATTCTTCCACCTTAATTTTAGTCGAAGGGGTTACAGATGTATGGTCTCTATATATGATGGGTTATTACAACGCTGTATCAAGTTTAGGATGTAAAATAACCAAGGATCAGTCTTTACTGGTTGTTAAGCATGTTTTAAACTTGATAGTTATTTTTGATGGAGATGAAGAGGGAAAGAAATCTGCGGATAGGGTAGAAAGTATTTTAGGCAAAACCATGAATATTTACAGAATAGATTTACCTGAGGGAAAAGATCCAAGTTCGGTGGATAAAAATTGGTTAGATATAGAACTTAGAAATATTTACAAGGAGTTAATGTGAAAGACTACTATAAAATTTTAGAGGTAGATAAAGATGCTGACCAGGAAACTGTAAAGAAAGCTTATAGGAAACTGGCTATGAAATATCATCCTGATCATAATCAAGGAGATAAAGATGCTGAGAACCAATTTAAAGAGGTTAGTGAGGCTAATGAAATTTTGTCTAATCCTGAAGCCAGACATTCTTATGACAATCCTAATCCTCTTGGTGGGTTTAATCCTAACGATTTCTTTTCTGACGGATTTTTTAATCAATTTTTTAGAGGACCTGCGGCATCTAGAATTAACAGAGGGCAAAATTATAATATAACTTTAGAAATTTCTTTATATGAGGCTATAGTAGGTGTGGAAAAAAAGATCAATCTTAAAGATGCTATTTTATGTACAGATTGTAACGGTTCCGGGTTTGCTAAATCAGAGATGTGTAAAGCTTGTAAGGGGGCTGGAAGAGTTGTAACAGAACAAAAAAGAGGCATGCTATATATGCGTCAAGAATCCCCTTGCTTCCTGTGTAAAGGCAGGGGTCAGATTCCTATAGAGATGTGTGATAAGTGCAAGGATGGAAGGATAGAAAAGGATAGGATGGTTGAATTTAAAGTAAGCCCAAATACCAGTTTCGGGGATAGGATGTTATTAAGAGGCCAGGGAGGTAAGAGTTTAAACGGGGGTCCTCCTGGTGATTTATATGTAGTATTAGTATACTCATTACCGAAAAAGGAAGATCTCACTGAAGCACAATTGGAAATATTGAGGAAGGTGAGTTCTATTGAAGAAGCTGCTGTGCCTTGACATATCGTCAATTTCTACAGGTTACGCATTTTTTAAAAATGGAAAACTTTTGAAAAGTAAATGCGGGAAGATAGTTATTGATAAAAAATTTAGTTTAGGACAAAGGTTAAATGTATTTGATAAAAAAATTAAAGACTTGATTATTAAAGCTAAACCGGATATTATTATTATAGAAGATATTTATTGTAGAAATACTATTACATTTAAAATTTTATCATATTTTCATGGAGTTGCTTACAAACATATTTATAACTTATTAGAGAAAGACCCATATTTTATTGGTGCTACAAAAATAAGAAATATTTTAGGTGTTAAGGGAAAGGAAGGCGCTTTTAACTATATTAATAATTTGTATAACTTAGATTATAATTTTGAAGAAGACAACGATATTACAGATGCAATAGCATTGGGTCTGGCGTACATAAGGATGTTAAAAGATGGCAAAGGAATTGAAACCAAAAAGAAGAAAAAGAAAACCAACAAAAAGGCAGGTACTTCTAAAGGAAAAAGCAAGAAGGTTAAAACAAAAAAGAAAAATAAGTAGAGTTGTTAAGGTAGATCATTTAAGAAAATTGAATGAGTGGGATAAACATTTATGGTGTTCTAAATTTGACATATATATTTCAAAAGGGGTATGTTTGAATAGGCACTTTCTAACTAGGTTAGATTATTGTGTTAAATGTAAGACGGTAGAAGAATACTATGACGGGCTTGAAGAAATAATAAAAAAAGAAGGTGACATACATGTTGATTTACCAAGCTAAAAATAAAATCAATGGTAAAATTTATATAGGGCAGACTGTTGGAAATTTAAATAGTAGGAAAGCCGCGCATTTAAGTAATGCTAAGGCAGGCAGGTATGATAGTTATTTTTACAAGACAATTAGAAAGTATGGTTCAGAAAATTTTATTTGGGAAGTATTAGAAGAATGTGAAAATAGAGAAGAATTGAATGAAAGAGAGGAATATTGGATTAAAAAATTAAATACTTTAGCTCCTAGTGGATATAATTTGGAATCTGGAGGGAAAAATTTTTCAGTTCATGAAGAAACTAGAATGAAAATGAGGGAAGCGAACAAAGGGGAAAATAATCCTTTTTATGGTAAAAAACATACGGAAGACACCTTGAAAAAAATGAGAGAAGCTCGACTAGGTAAAAAACGTAAGCCTTTTTCAGAAGAATGGTGTGAGAATATGAGGAAAAATCGCGCAGATACTAGGGGGGAAAATAATTCTTGTGCAAAACTTATAGAAGCGGATGTGATAGATATTCGCAGAATGGCTAAAAATGGTATGAAACAACGAGAGATTGCTAGGATTAAGAATATATCGATAAGTAATGTAGGCAACATAATAAATTATAAATTATGGGCCCATATAGCATAGAGAGGAGGAAAAATAATGGATGCAAAAGATATAAAAAATCTATCTGCGACAAAAATAAATAATTTCTTGCAATGTGGATGGAAATTTAAACAAATCTACTTATCAAATATTAAAGTGGAAGTAACTTCGAAATTCTTAATTTTTGGCAGAATTATTCACAAGATCTTGGAGATAATGGATAAGAGATTAATTGATGAAGGCAGAGCACCTACCGAGGAAGATTACGATTATGCTATTAAAAAGTATATGTATTTATGTGTAGAGCAGGGTTTAGATGATCAAGAACTGGTAACTACCGGGAAATTTATGGTGAACAATAAGCTTAATACATTCGATCCTTCGGAGAAAATAATATCACTGGAGAAATTTTTTCCGGGAAGGGAAGAAAAATTTAAGATAAATGGAATTCCGGTGTCAGGTGCTATTGATAAAATTGTTGAGATAGATAAACATACATTGGAAATTATAGACTATAAGACAAGTAAATTTGCTATGACGTCCAGGGAAGCCCTTTATGATATTCAAATCAGTATATATGATGCTGTAGCTAAGGTGTTATATCCTGATTATAATACAGTTATTCTTACTTGGTCCTACCTGCGTCAAGGAATGTCTCCTTTACGTATTATTAAAACAGCCGCGCAGCGGGCTACTTTTCTTGAATATTTGAAAGCTCTTTATGATAAAATGCTTAGAACAAAAGAAGATGATTTGAAGCCCAGGATAAATAAATTTTGTGGGTGGTGCGATTTTAAGAATTCGTGCTCTGCTTATAAAGAGTTTTTAGAAAAAATGGCTTCCGTTGAGATGGCACCTCCTGAGGCCATGAATGAAGATGAATTTGTCGAAGAGTGGAAAAGAGTTAAAAACTGGGGTACTTTATTGAAAGGTAGAAAGGACGAACTTAGAGAGTATGCTTACAGTAAAACTAAAGATACTAATATGGATATTAAGGGAAAAGACTACACCGTTTACCCCTCTCAAAGTAGTCGTACTTTCTATAGTGCCAGAGATTTATTTGAGGTTATTCCCACAGATGATTTTGTGGATTTAGCGTCATTAAATAAGAAAATGTTAGATAACTACGTGGAAAACCATCCAGAATTTGTAGATGTAGTAAAAGATGCGGCCCGAGTTTATTATACCGAACCATCATTTAGAATAAAGAAAAATATTAAGGGAGGAAAGAGTTAAATGAAGGATAATAATCTTATACACGATATTATGAATAACCAAACCACTGCGCCCACTAAGAAGAAAAAACTTTTATGTTATAGTGACAGTGCTCAATGTGCTACGGGTTTTGCCCAAGTAGCTCGGAATATTTTAATGGGGGTTCAGAATTTAGGTAAGTATGATGTAATTCAATTAGGTATTAATTATTGGGGAGATCCGCATGAGTATCCTTTTCCTATCTATCCTATGGGAATAAATAAACAAAACGATCCTTATGGTAGGGAAAAGGCTAAACAAATGATTATAGGGCTTGATTGGGAAATTCTTTTTCTATTACAAGATACTTTCATTTTACAATTTTTAAGAGAGTTAGTTCCTGAATTGAGGCGTCAAGGTAGGAAGGGGAAAATCGTGGTCTATGCACCTGCGGACGGAACCCCTAAACCGGAGTGGGTTGAAGGAATATCTCATGCTGATGCATGTATAGCCTATACTCAGTGGGCTAAGGAAAAATGGATAGAGGCTTATCCTCCTATAGAAAGTAAGATTGTAGATATTATACCTCACGGTATTAATACAAGTCACTTCTTTCCTTTGAAGGAGGAAGAGAGACAGAGGTTTAGGGCTGGTTATTTTGGTAAGGTGGCTGGTAATTTTATTTTTTGTAATATTAATAGAAATCAACAGCGTAAAGATATACCCAGAACCTTGATGGCTTTTAAGAAAGTTCTGGAAGCTAGGCCCAATATATCTCTTTATTTACATATGTCTCCTAAGGATTTAGGATGGGATTTGGCTGAAGTTGTTAAGACCTTAGGCTTAGATTTATCCACTGACGTGGTTTTTCCTGCCAATTTTAATGTAAATCAAGGGTTTCCTTTAGACGTTTTAAATAAAGTTTATAACTCAATAGACTGTGTAATATCAACTACTTATGGTGAGGGCTGGGGACTTTCTTTCTTAGAGTCCATGGCTGTTAATAAACCAGTTATTTTTCCTGCTAATACGGCTTTAACAGAAAATTTGGCAGATGGAAGAGGTTTATTAGTTAAGTCAGGAGAAGACTGGGACCACCATACCATTATTTGTAATGATTTTGAAGTTGTTAGACCTGTAACCAACCTCGATGATTTAATAGAAAAAATGATTTATTGTATTGATAATCCTGAAGAGATGAAAAAAATGTCTGATAAAGCACATAAATGGGTTTTGGAGAATTTAAAATGGGATTATCTTATTCCTAGATTTATAAAGGTTTTCGATGATGTTCTTAAGATAGAAGATAAAGAAGAGCAGGAGGTAGATGTATTATAATGAGACCTATTTATATAGAGGGAAAGACAATAGACGATACTTGGTTTAAGTTATTAAAAGGGATAACAATGCCAGAGTATACTTATGAAGTCCCTATTGATAGAGGTTCTTTTGAGAAAGAACATATTCGTACTCAATTTGATTATGCTACTTTTATGATAAAGAGACCGGCAGGGATAGTAGATACGCCTGATAGGTTAATAGTTACTGTACCTGCTGGTATTGTTCACCCGTGTAGTATTGATTTTCTCCATAGTTATTTTGTAGATAATTTTTTTAATCCCGAAAAAAAAGATAAGGAAGAATATACGTACGGAAGCAGATTGTTTACTAATGACCAAATCTGTAAAGTATTGGATATGTTAAAAGAAACTCCTCATACTAACCAAGCAGTTCTTAGGATATCGGCTCCAGAAGATATTGATTTAGAAGACCCTCCTTGTCTATTAGCTATTGTATTTAGAGTTGTAAAAGGTATATTACATTGTAGTGTTACTTTTAGATCATGGGATCTTTTTGGTGCCTGGGGCGCCAACATTGGGGCTATACAAATGTTGAAAGAATTTTATGGAAGTGAGACGGGATTAAAGGACGGGGTTATAATAGGAGCATCACACGGATTACACATTTATGATTATCAAAAAGAAGAAGTTGCCGGAAGACTTGGGATGAAAGGATGGAAATAAAAATGAAGATAGCAATATGTGGTTACGGATATTGGGGGCCAAATCTGTGTAGAAATTTTCAGAAATACGCTGATTTGGAGTATATAATAGATAGTGATGAAAGTAAAAAATCTTTGATAAAAGAAAAGTATCCATCTGTTAAGTATAGAAAAAGTTTAGATAGTGTGCTTGATAAAGTAGATGCAGTGGTTATTGCTACACCTCCGCATACTCATTGTGAGTTGGCTAAGCAAGCACTAGAGAACGGATTACATGTATTTGTAGAAAAACCTATGACCCTTTCAGAAAAAGATGCTAGGTTCTTGACTAATTTAGCAACTTTATCTAAGCTTAAATTAATGGTAGATCACACTTTTTTATACGCGCCAGAAATAATTAAAATAAAAGAATTACTTCCTGATATTGGTGACATAGTTTATATACATGCTACACGAGTTAACCTGGGAAAATTTCAAAGTAGTAACATAGTCTGGGATCTCGCCCCACATGATTTCAGTATTTTTAACTATCTTATAGAAGACGTTCCTGTTAAAGTTAGAGCTTTTGGTAAAGATATAGTTCATAAAGACATAGTAGATATCGCTTATGTTAATGTAGAATACAGTAAAGGTGCTTTAGCTACTATTCACATGTCCTGGCTTCACCCTTTTAAGGGCCGAGAAACAGTTATAGTTGGAACAGAAAAGATGATAGTTTATGATATGTTGGCTGAAGAAAAGATTAAGGTATATGATAAAGGGGTTAACATAAATAAAAATGCTAATAAAGGATTTGGAGAGTATCTCTTAAGTTATCGACATGGGGATGTTTGGTCTCCTTTTGTAGAAGTATGTGAACCCTTGGATATTGCATGTAAGCATTTTGTTGAGTGTATTACTAACGATACTCAACCTTTAACTGATGGATATAATGGAACGGCTGTTGTTGAATTGTTAGAGGCAGCCCAGCTTTCTCTTAGCCGTGGCGGAGAAGTTGTTGAATTGGAAGAGAAATTTATATTGTAAGGAGGTATAATGGGAACTGATCCACTGCATATAAAATATAGACCTAAGGAATTTGTAGATGTTGTCGGACAAGATGCAATTGTAGAGTCTATAAGGCAAACAATTTCTAATCAAAAATTTTATTTGCTCTATGGCATGAGAGGAACAGGAAAAACAACTATTGCTTATCTTATAGCCGACGCTTTAGGATGTAGGGGTAGCGGGCTTGTTAAAATAAATGCATCTTCCCGTAATAAAATAGAAGACGCTAGAGCGGTAGAAAATGATTGTATGTATTTTCCTGTAGAAGGAGATGTAACGGTTTATATTTTCGACGAGGCACATCGCCTCACTCCCGATGCTCAAAATGCTCTTTTAACACTCCTTGAAGAGCCTCCTCCTCATATTTTTTTCATATTTTGTAGTACGGAACCGAACAAGCTTTTAAAAACAGTCAGGTCTCGTGCGGCTTCATATGAATTTAAGCCAATTTTACGTAAAGATATTAAAGTAATATTAGATAGGGTGTGTAAAAAAGAAGGTATTGTTTTAGACCCTAAAGCTCATGAGTGGGTTGTTGAAAATTCTGAAGGAATCCCTAGGGACGCTTTGATTTTATTAGACCAGATAAAAGACATGAAAGATCTGGAAAAAATAAAAGAAATAATTTTACTTAGTAGTGAAGATGAAGCGGATGTAAGAGAGTTATGTAGAGTTGTTTTTAAGGGTGAAAAATGGAAGGATGCTCTTAGGCTTGTAGATAAATTGAATGCCGATCCTGAAAGAATTAGGAGGGCTCTTTTAGGATATTTATCTTCGGTTTTAAAAATGAAATTTAATAAGGATGAGTACGCTAAACCTGACTTACGTGTAATAAAAATGATGAATCTTTTTTTGGTACCATTTTATGATACAGGAGTTCCAGGTTTGATACATGCATTGGCTCGAATTTTTAGTAAATCTTATTAAAGGAGGCTATGGTGGTAAAATTAGAAGCAAGAAAAGATAGTGGAAACATTATTATCTCAGAAGATAGTTTTGAACATTTACTTAATTGTTTAGATAATCAAAAGTTTATGTCGTTGCCTGATGATTGGACAAAAGAAAGTATGCAAGATTCTATTGACGATTTTAATAGACAATGTAGGAACTTATTGTATGGAGGAAAAAATGACTAAAATTAATTTTACTAATAAATATGACGCAGTTATTATAGGATTTGGGGAAATAGGAAAACCTCTTGGGCAGCTTCTGGCTGGTAGGTTTTCTGTATATCCTATGGACCCTGACGTTTATCCTGAGTACACAGGAGACCAAATTACATGTAATTTTCTACACATCTGTATTCCTGGGAATCTCGGAAATTTTAAGGAAATAGTTTTAGGCTACATAGAAAAATTTAGACCGGTATATACTATTATACACAGTACTGTGGTTCCTGGAACTACCCGGGCTATAGAAGAGTCACAAGAAATATCTAAAGTAGTTTTTTCTCCCGTTCAGGGTAAACATGCTGGTAATAAAATGAAGCGTGAAATGTTAAACTATCCTAAATATATAGGTGCTACTTCTTTAGAAACTGCCCAAACTGTTAAGGCGCATTTAGAGGAAATTGGATTTGATGTTCCTATAATGAATAGTCCAGAAGAAGCTGAGTGGAGTAAGATAGTGGCTACAAGTTATTTCGGTTTTTTAATCGTTTGGGCGCAAGAAATGGAAAGGTTGTGTGATGAACATGAATTGGATTATGAACGTATTACTCATTTTTTTCCTCTCGCCGATGATTTTACCCCGCCACATTTTCCCGGTGTAATTTCTGGACATTGCGTTCTTTCTAACTTAGAGTTGTGGGGAAAAGCAGGAAAATCTGATTTTGTAGATTTGATAAGGAAATCTAATAACATGAAAATCGCGCGGGAAGAAGATAAAGAAAAGTTTGAACGTAACCTAGATGAGGTTAAAAAAAGACAACAAGGAGATTTGGTATGAAAGTTCCTTTTGTAGATTTTAAACGGATGCATGATCCTATACGTAAAGAATTAAATGAAGTAATAAATGAGGTAATAGATAAAGGAGCCTTTGTAGGAGGTCCTTACCTTGAAGAATTTGAGAAAAACTTTGCTAAGTATATAGGAACTAAGTATGCTGTAGGAGTTAGCAGCGGCACATCTGCGCTTGAGATAACCCTCAGAGCGTTAGGTATAGGTCCAGGAGATGAGGTTATACTTCCTGCTTATACTTTTGTAGCGACTGCTTTCGCTGTTTCTGCTGTAGGTGCGAAGGTGGTATTATGTGATGTAGGGATGGATAGTTATACTATAGATATTTTTCAACTTAAAGAACTTATTACTAAGAAAACTAAAGCTATTATTCCTGTTCATCTTTATGGTAATATGGTTAATGTTATTGGACTACGACATATAATGGATACTATAGATCGTACGGATATATCTGTTATAGAAGATAATGCCCAAGCTGTAGGAGCTAGCTTTCTTGGGGAAAAATCAGGAAGTATTTTTGACGCCTCAGCAGTAAGTTTTTATCCTGCAAAAAATCTTGGATCTTTTGGTGAGGGTGGTATGATTACTACTGACAACTCTGTTATAGCAGATTTTGCTAAGATATATAGAGATCAAGGGCAGACTAGAAAGTACTTTCATGATATGATAGGACACAATCACCGATTACATTCTTTACAAGCTGCCGTTCTTAATGTTAAGCTTAAATATATAGATGAATGGAATATGCATAGAATTAAAGTAGCAGAACTTTATAATGTGTTATTTGCAGGGTGGGATTCTTTTAAAGTACCTATGCCTCTGCTTAGTTCTAAAAGTCATGTATATCATTTGTATGAATTAGGTGTTTATGATAGAAAGATACTTACAGAGCATTTAGATATTAAAGGTATAGGTTATGGATTACATTATCCAAGCCCTATTCATAAACAAAATGCTTACAATAAAAACAAAATAAAAGGTCATTTTCCTATTACAGAACAATTGTGTGGATCTCTTATTTCCTTACCTATTTTTCCTTATATGGAGGAAAAAGAAGTAAAGTATGTAGCATCTTCAGTAAAAGATTTTTATAGTAAAATGCATTAAGGGGTTGATTATATTGGGTAATAAGAAATGGATTGTTTATTTAAGTATTTTGTTTGTTTTTCAATTTGTTCCTTCCGCGTATATTTTAAACAAATTAGCGTCTAATATTTCAAGTAATCATACTTTCTTAACACAGATATCTAATAAGGTTGAATATGGTAGTATGCCTGTAAAACAAATATTAGAAGCTTTTAATAGTACTTATAAGATAGCACAATATGATTACTTTAAAAATCCTAAGGTAGATGATTCTAGAATTGAAGAAGGGTTTCCTACTCATGGAAGTGGTATTTTACTAAGAGGTGGTTATTTTTTAACTGCTGGTCATGTAGTAAAGAGAGACCATAGATATGATTTTAGTAGGTATTTTATTACTAATAAAAGTTATAAATTACAAACTCTTAAGGATGAAATATATCAATATGAGCTTAAATATATCTTTTCTAAATCGGAAGAGAGTAATAGTATTATAACGGACTACAGTCTTCTAAAGTTAAAGGAAGAATACAATCTTACCTTTTATTCAGAAGGTCTTAATTTTCTAGGGGAGTCGAGTTTAAGAGAAGGATTAATTAGTATAATTACGGGATGGCCTATTGATTTGGGTAGAAATCTAAGAAAGGGTCATCTTTCCCAGTTGAAGTCAGATGTTGGTTCTAATTTTCTTACTTTTAGTAACAGTCTTTTACCTAGTGATTCTGGGTGTCCTGTATTTATAGTGTATAATGGTAAATTATATTTTATTGCTGTAGGTACATCTATAGCAAGTCTCAGAGGGTTTCAAGGTATGATGGATCCAACTATACACCCTACTACTATAAGTTATGGTATTAAACTTACAGCAATTATAGAAGATTTAAAGAAGGAATTAAAGTCTAGTAGATTTGGCAGATTAGATAAAGATGTTGAAAAGGAAATAAAAAATTTCTTAAAACTTAACATGAGGTAAATTATGATTGAAAGAATTCTTATAACAGGAGTTACAGGTCAGGATGGTTCTATTTTAACAAGACAGTATCTTGAAGAAACTGATGCATTTGTTTACGGGTTGGTTAGAAGATCTAGTACCTCTAATTTATGGAGAATAGAAGATAGTTTAAATAATGAAAGATTTGAAGTGGTTGAAGGCGACATAACAGACATGGCTTCATTGATTAAGATATTTAGGCTGGTAAAGCCTGATAAAATTTATTCACTTGCTTCACAATCTCACGTACGAATTAGTTTTGAAGAACCTATTCATACATTAGAAGTTACCGGGAAAGGTCCTGTAAATATTTATGAGGCTGCTAGGAATGTATGTCCTAATGCAAGAATTTATCAAGCTAGCAGTAGTGTGTCCGGAGATACTAAAGTATTAGTAAAAATTGATGGAAAGATAATGTTAATTCCTATAAAGAGCTTAGTTATAAATGATGATAATAAAACATACTATGACAACCTTGAATGTCTTTCTGTAGATGATGATTATAAAATTAAATGGTGTAAATCTTCTTATGTTTTTAAACATGTATCTGATGATTTATTTTTGGTAAGAGGAAGCGGTGGTTTAGAAATAGAAGTTACCGGCAACCATTCTGTTATTATTTTAGACAAAAAGGGTAATTTTTTGAAAAAAAAGATCGAAGATTTGGAAAAAAGTAATTTTTTAATCTCTTTTACCGATGATAATAGTAGTAACTACTATCCTAGTTTTGATCTTTCTATGTTTGGAAATAACCCTGAGTACATCACTAGATCTAATTGTCAAATAAATACATTAGGATTTAATAATGATATATTTAGATTGGTTGGCTATTATATAGCAGAAGGAAATGTGTTTTATAAAGAAGGCAGTCAGTATAAAATTAATTTTACATTTGGTATAAAGGAGAAAGATTTTGTAAAAGATGTTAGAAAAATAGTTAAAGACAATTTCAACATTGATTGTCACGATAAAAAGTGTCTAGAAAAAAATGTTTGGACAATCGGATTTTGTAGTAGGCAATTTGCGACATTTATTCTTAATAATTTTAAGACTGGGGCTCACGATAAAATTATACCATCATGGATGTATGGTATATGTTATGAAGGGTTTATCAATTTTATGCGCGGCTATATGGGTGACTCATATGAGAGAAGCTATGGAGCCCTTGTTTATACTTCATGTAATAAAGATCTTATAGAAAATATTTGTTACCTTTCTAAATTGAATGGTTTAGAAGGTGCTATTAGTAGGAGGCTTTGTAAAGCCCATAAATCTAAGAAAGTTACTATTGAAAAGGACAGGCTTGCTTACGATTTAATATTTCATGGTTATAGTGCTGATAAAATATTAGGTAAATATATAGATAGAAAAAAATATAGTCAAGTAAGTTGTTGTTTAATAGATGGTAAGATATTTAGTAATTATACAAAAGGTTCTGTTGCTCATTCACTGCAGGGTAAGAAGAGTATATCTAAGCAAAGAGTACTAAAATTAATACAAGGAAAGAAAGGAAAAAATTTTGACATACTGGAAAAAATATGTAAAAGTGGATTGCATATTGTAAGAATAAAAGAAATACATAAATTAAATAAAAAATGTAATGTATATGATTTACATGTACCAGAGACTCAGAGGTTTATTGGTGGAAATTATCCAATTTTATTACACAATTCAGAAATGATGGGTGATGTATTAGAAACTCCTCAAACAGAAAAAACTCCTTTTAATCCTGTTTCTCCTTACGCAGCGTCGAAAGTCTACGCCCACCATATGGCAGAAGTATATAGAAGGTCTTATAATATGTTTATTTCATGCGGTATTCTCTACAACCACGAATCGGAGTTACGTGGCGAGAATTTTGTTACCAGAAAGATAACTAAAGGCATTGCTAATATAATTGCTGGTAATCAGAAAACTATAAAGATGGGTAATCTTGAGGCCAAGCGTGATTGGGGGTATGCTCCAGATTATTGCCGTGGACAAAAATTAATATTAGAATATTCTAAACCCGATGATTTTATTTTAGCAACAGGAATAACTTATTCTGTTAATGATTTTCTTAAGATATGTTGTGGACTTGTTGGGTTAGATTGGAAGAAGGTATACGAAAAGGATGAAAGATTTATGCGTCCTGCCGAAGTTAATCTATTAAAGGGAGACGCTTCAAAGGCTAAGAATATATTAGGATGGGTTCCTACTACACCTTTTGGTGAAATGGTTGAGAAGATGTTAAGGTTTGATTTTAAATTAGTAGGATTAGAATTAGATGAGTATGTAGTAGGGAAAGGAGTAATAATTAATGCAAGGAATTAAATTCATCAGTCCTTACCTAGATTCGTCAGGATATGCAGAGTCAGCCAGACAATTTATTAAGGGTTTAGTTAAACTTAATATTCCTGTTACTATAAAACCTATTTCTTTTGAACATAGTCACCCAGATTTAGGGAAAGAAACCAATGAGTTATTTGATTCTCTCCGCAATAAGAAAATAAAATATGACGTGGTACTAATGCATTTGACTCCAGAACATTTTCCTCTCTTTAAGGAGAAAAACAAGTTTAATGTAGGTTATTCTTACTGGGAGACCTCAAGGATTCATCCAGAATGGGTTGGTCATTGTAATTCAATAGATGCTGTATTAGTAGCATGTGGTTGGAATGTAGAAGCGTTTGTAAATAGTGGAGTTAAGGTACCTGTTGTGGCTAGTCCTCCCGGCATAGATAGTTCTGAATTTAATGATGTAGAACCTTATAAAATAAAAGGATTAGAAGACGGTGTTTTTAAATTTTATTCCATATTTCAGTGGACGGAAAGAAAAAATCCTTTAGGTTTGTTAAGGGCTTATTGGAGTGCTTTTAAAGCCGAGGATAAAGTTGCATTAATATTAAAAACCTACCGTTTTGATTATAGTCCTGAAGAAATTGAATATGTTAGAGGAGAAGTTAGTAGAGTAAAGACATTATTTCCCCTCCCCCGCCAACATCCACCCATTTACCTTATTTCTAAAATGCTTAGTAGGGAGGACATAGTCAGGTTGCATGCTTTAGGTGATTGTTTTGTTTTATTTCACCGTTCTGAAGGGTTTGGACTTCCTCACGCGGAGGGTGCTTTGTCTGGGAATCCTGTTATCGCCACCTCCTGTGGGGGTAATACTATGTTTATGAAAGAATATAATAGCTATTTAGTGGACTTTAATTGGAGCCCTTTTCACTCTATGCCTTGGATAAAATGGTACCAATCCGATCAACTGTGGGGCGAACCTAACATGGAACAAGCTATAAAAACCATGCAACATGTATATCATAATCAAGCCGAGGCAAAACAAAAAGGATTAAAACTTAAAGAAAAAGTTAAAACAGAATTTAATTGGGTAGTGGCAATTAATAATTTAGTTAAAAATATAGATAAATTAATGGAGAAGAAATGAGTAGAAAGATAGATTTAACAGGACAGAAATTTAATAGATTAATGGTTTTAGAGGAAGCTGGTAGAGATAAGTATAAAAACGTTTTGTGGAAATGCGTTTGTAATTGTGGTAAAATAAGAACTGTTTTAGGGTATCAGTTGAGAAGTGGCCATTCAAAAAGTTGTGGGTGTTATCGTATAGATAAAATAACAAAAGATGGAAATTGGGTTAAAAAAAGAAAAAAAGAATATAAGAAAAGATATGACAGAGATGTGCTGGCACGAGATGTACCACAATTAATATTTAGTCAGTTGAAAAGTAGGGCTAAGATTAAAAGTGCTGCGTTTGAATGGGATAAAGAAGAATTTTGTATTTGGTATCCAGCACAGCCTAGATTTTGTCATTATTGTGGTCGCCCAATAGGAAGAATTTCCAGCGTAGGTCCAACTCCGACAGGAATATCGTTTGATAGAATAGACCCAAATGGACCTTATTCTGAAGAAAATTGTGTCTTATGTTGTTATAAATGTAATGAGTTAAAAAATAATGTTTGGACTTATGATGAAATGAAAAATATATTAGGTCCTTTACTTAAACAAAAGTGGCAATCAACTATTTCAGAATAAATAAAATTTAAATTAGGAGAAAATTATGGCCAGTATCAGTTGCACCATAGTAGCGTGGAATACCATACGGCTTGATTATTGCCTAGAGGGTACTATAAGGAGTGCTCTTGAAGTTGTAGATGAGGTGTTTGTTAATGAAGGAAATTCAACGGACGGAACAAAAGATATTCTTGTGGCTCTTCAGGAAGAATTTGGTAAAGATGTGGTTCGTTTTGAGAGTCGGGATTGGCGGCATGACAGATCTTGGCAACAAAGAGAGAGAAATTATGCTATTGAACAGGCTAAAGGTGATTGGATATTAATTTTAGACGCAGATGATATACTTCATGAAGACGACGCCCCTGTTATTAAATCTTTAACAGCTACTCCTTACTTGAATTTTATAGACTTTAAAGTGTTACACTTCTATGGATTGCCTTTTTATATTAACGGAAATATCAGTTGGTACAGTCATCATGTCAGACTTGGAAGAAAATCTGTTAATTATAAATTCAGAAATAATCCAGGGGGTTCTTGTTGTGATATATCAGCTGGCAAACCCCTTAATCCAGTTCACGGGCGTCAAGGGCGTGATATAGCATATTCTGGTGTACCTATATATCATTATGGTTGGATTCGTTCGGCAGAATGTATGGGTATGAAATATGAAAAATTTAAGGGATGGTATTCTAACGACAAGAAATACTTTGATGGTTATTTAGATTCCGATGTTCCTTTTGATTATCAATTAGAAAGATTTAAAGACAGGTTAATAGAGTTTAAAGGAACTCACCCTAGACATTTTAATAAGTGGTGGGATAGCAGGGAAAGGCTGCTAAAATATGTTCCAGGCGATACAAAGCCACCGGATCTAGAGAATTCCGACCACGCTCCCTTCAAGGAGACTATAGATAGGTTTAATAAATGAGGAAATTAATTAAATGGTTTTTTAAAATACTAAGATGGTTTTTACCTAAACCTGTTAAAAAAAGCGTTCCTTCTACAGCAGGAGCCTTTATTGCAGGTTTTATAAGGACTGAAAATTCAGCAGGAGCGGTTATAAAAGGGGTCGGTGTAGAACTTTCAGTGGCAATTCCTATGTTTAGAGCTAAGTATATAGGTTGGCTTCCCTTGGAGGGTCTTATAAGACAGCAGAATATTAATTTTAAGTGGGAATTAGTTATCGCAGAAGAGGTTAGTGAAGAACCTTTTAGGGAGAAAAATATCCGAGCTTATGAGAGCAGGCTTAAAGACATTGGGTGCGTTAGAATTGTATATAAAGGTTTAAAAAAATGGATTCCTCTGTCTGATAAGTGGGTACTTTTAGCAAATATGTGCGATAAAGATTCTAAAATATTTGTGATACATGCCGCTGATAATTATTCAGCACCTTTAAGACTCGCAAGACACTATGAAATATTTATGAACAATGAAGTTCATTTGCATATACCAGTGAAGGCAATTTATTACGATATTTTGACAAGGAAAACAATTCTACGTGACATAACCAGGGCCGGCCGCAAAGATGACTGTGCAGCCAGAGCGATGTTAGCTGATGTCGTTAGGCGTTTACCCAAGGTAGGTAAAAAGTCCGGGGTAGATGGTTGGCTTAGAAAGGCTGCCAGGAATGTTGTTGGTCAAGATACTTTTAAAATTTTTTATGATGAGGAAAGTGATAATTGGAAATATGGTTTAAATACACATGGGTTAAATAACATTATGAGCAGGCGCCAGATATTTAAAGTTGTAGAAGGTAAATTTAAAGTGTGTCCAATAGACATAAATAAAACTATACCTGAAGATATCTTAGAAGAGTTAAATAGATGTAGAAAATTGGTAGAAAAACATAAGAGAGGTTTGCCAATATTAGCATTATAGTTAGACAGTAAACTAAAACTCTAGGAGTATTGAGAATGAGTATTGAACTTTCAGTTGCTATTCCCATGTTTAGAGCTAAATATATAGGATGGCTCCCGTTAGAAGGTCTTATAAGACAAAAAGAAGTGGATTTTGAGTGGGAATTAGTTATTGCAGAAGAGTTAAATAAAGATCCTTTTGGTGAAAAAAATATTCGAGCCTATGAAGAAAAACTCAAAGAGGTAGGATGTGTTAGGGTTTTATATGAAGGTTTAAAGAAATGGGTTCCTTTATCTAACAAGTGGGTAGATATGGCAAATATGTGTGATGTCAACTCTAAGATATTTGTACTGCATGCTGCTGATAATTATTCAGCGCCTTTGAGACTTTCTAGGCATTATGAAATATTTACTTCTAATAGTGATGTTTGTTTACACATACCAACAAAAGCAATTTATTACAATATTTCAACAGGGAAAACAATTTTACATGATACGGATATGGTTAATCGTAAAGATGATTGTGCTGCTAGAGCAATGTTAACGGATGTTGTTAGACGTATGTCTAAACCTGGTAGAAGAGCGGGAGTGGATGGTTGGCTTAGAGGAGCCGCTAAAAGTGTATGTAAATCAAATAAAATAACATTTGGAATTTTTTTTGATAAAGAAAGTGCTAATTGGAAGTACGGTTTAAATACATATGGATTGAATGTTATTATGAATAGAGGCAAGGATTTTAAGAAAATTAAACCCCCATTTAGAGAATATCTTATAGATATAAAAAAGACTATACCTAAAGAAGTTTTAGATAGGTTGGTGAAATGTAAAGAATTTGTAGGAAAACATAAGAAAGGATAGCCTAAATGAAAACTATAATTGGGAAAGGTACTAAAATTTGGCATTCTAGTAAGTCTAATATTTATCCTGAAGATATTGTTATAGGCGAGGATTGTAATATAGGAGCTATGGTAGAGATAAGAAAAGATGTTAAAATAGGTAATGGGGTTAAGATACAAGCTTTTGTTTTCATTCCTGAAGGAATTACTATAGAGGATGATGTTTTTATAGGACCTCATGTTTGTTTTACTAATGATAAACTGCCAAAAAGTTGGAAAGATTATATACCGGAAAAAACTTTAATCAAGAAAGGTGCTAGTATTGGTGCCGGTGCTATAATTTTATCTGGTATTACGGTGGGTAGATATGTAATGGTGGGAGCAGGTTCTGTAGTTACCAAGGACGTTTCTGATTGTGTAACGGTGGTTGGAAATCCGGCAAAGGAGATGTATAAAAATGAGATTACTGATAACATGTAAATCTAGAAGTGGAAGCACATTATTTCAAGGTATTCTTAATCATCATCCTGATTGTAAAATAGAAATGGAAAAATTTATATATAGGGCTGACAGAGAAATGGAAGGTAACATTATGAAAAAACCTTCATTGATGAGAGCCTTGCCTCTGGAGAAACAATTAGAGGCGGAGAGAAGAATTTTAGGTAATACTAATAACTACAAAGTGTTTGGAGATAAAAAGAACTGTACATTCATACTCAATAAAATAGTAAAACCTTTCAAGGTTATTTATTTAATTAGAGATGGGCGTGATGTAGTTTCTTCGGAAAAAAGGAGAAGTTCGAGTAGATGGGCAATAGCTGGAAAGTCTGTAAAAAATCTGTCTAAGGATTGGGCATTTGAAGTAAATTATTGGTTGGAAAATAGACATAAATATGACCAGTTAACCATAAAATTTGAGGATTTAATCCATGAACCTGAAAAAACATGGTCATATGTAGCTGGTTTTTTAGGAATTTCATATGAACCTTTAATCAAAGAACATCATGCCGTTATAACTGCTAAAGGAAATAGAAATGGTTATCATAAATCGGTGAAGCAAAGCGGAGACAGCCATGTAGGCTATTATAAGCAGTGGGTACCTGGTTGGAAAGAAGAATTCCACCCCTCAGCTATAGAAATTTTACACAGGATGGAGTATATATGAAAGTATTAATAATAACTAAATCTGATTGGGCTAATGTGGGATATAGTATAGATATGGCCCTTAGATCTGTAGGTGTGGATTCAATTTGTTTAAAAAAAGCCAGGCACGGGCTTGGATATTCTAAACAGGCCGAGGTGGGGAATGTAGAGGCATTTAAAAAGCATGCATATGAAGCTGATATTTTACAGTTTATGCACAGTGATCCTGTTAGTCTTGGTATTGAAGATCAATACAAGGTTAATAAGGGTATATCAGTTTTCCACGGAGGATCTAAGTATCGAGGAGCTCCTGATAAGATCAATGATTTTTGGAACAATAAGATTGAACTTGCTTTAATACAAACAGGAGATCTATTAAATAAAGGTGCTAAAAATGAAGTTTGGTTTTTACCTCCAATAGATACAGATGAATTACAGCCAGTTTACAGCAGGTCTGTTAACAATAAGAGAGTTATTGCACATTGTCCTTCCCGTGGGTATAAAAAAGGAACAGATGAATTTAATGAAATAATGAAAAGGTTTGAAAATGATCCAAAGTTAAAAAATAAATTTGTGTATAAGTTTGGAAAAAGAACCAATTGGCCCTCTAATATAGAACGGATGAAAGGAAGTGATATTTATTTTGACGCTTGTTGTCCTAAGTTATATGGTAAAACCTATGGTGAGTGGGGAATTTCGGCACTAGAGGCATGCTGTCTAGGCAAAGTAGTTGTAAGTCATTTTCTTAGTGTAGAAAGATATAGAAAAGAATATGGTAAAGAATGTCTTATCCAACATGCTAATAATATGAAACAGGTTGAGCAACAAATGAGAAGGCTAATTTTAATGCCTGAAGAAGAGTTTAGTAATTTGCAGAAAAGGACGAGAGAATGGGCAGTTGAAAACCATAGTTATAAAGTTGTAGGTAAAAAATTAATTGATATTTATAATAAATATTTGACATGGGAAGGGAAAGATAATGAAAAAAATTAAAGTGATAGTAACCGGTGCTGGCGGGTCTGCTTCTATTGGTTTTTGGCGTTCTTTGAATGATGCTGATACTGATTATGAAATTATTGGAGTAGACTGTGATAAATATCGTTTGAATCTTGTGGAAACTGATCATAAGTACCTAATACCTTGTGTTGATGATCCAGATTATATCAAAATTTTGAATCATATAGCTAAAAAACACAAAGCAGATTTTTTACATGCTCAGCCAGATACTGAGATAGAACTTCTTTCAGAGCTAAGAAATGGTTTGAAAGTAAAAACGAATTTCCCTTCTAAGGAAGCAGTTCGTATTTGTGTAGATAAATGGAAATCTTATAGGAAATGGGAAGCTGCTGGCGTAAAAGTTCCTAAGACTTTAATGATATATAATAAAAAAGATTTGTTGAATGCTTTCCAGGATTTAGGTAAAACTATTTGGATACGAGGTATAAAAGGCGCGGGCGGTAAAGGTTCTTTACCTACTTCTGATTTTGATGAGGCTTGTACATGGATAGATTTCTGTAAGGGTTGGGGCGAATTTAATGCTGCTGAATTATTGTCTGATCGTACTGTAACATGGCAGTCTATATGGAATTCTGGAAAGTTAGTTGTTGCACAAACCCGAGAACGAGCTTACTGGGAATATAGTAGTAAAATTTTTTCAGGGGTTACCGGCTTAACTGGTACTGGTGTTACAGTAGATGACGGAACAGTAAACGATGTTGCATTAGCCAGCATATTTGCCATAGATTCTGAGCCACATGGTATTTTTAGTGTCGATATGACATATGATTTTGAAGGTGTGCCTAATCCAACAGAAATTAATATAGCCCGATTTTTTACTACCCATTATTTTTTTACATGTGCTGGTGTTAATTTTCCGGATATATTTGTAAGAACGTCGTTGGGGTTACAAATTAAAGAGCTGGAAAAGATAATTAATCCCTTACCTGAGGGGCTAGCTTGGATCAGGGGAATGGATAGTAGACCAGTATTGGTTAATTTATCTTGTTTTTCGCAGTTCGAGGAAGATTTAGAGCATCTTAGAATGCAAATAAAGGAGTAAATTATGGAATTTTTTGGAATAAAGCCAAGGAAATTTAATTTAAAAGAATTGGATCAACAAGGTACGTGTTATAGCAGTAAAGCATTTACTAACGAACGCGTTTATATATATTGGTATCGTTACCAAGTAGTTAGACAAAGGATGAAGGGGCCTAAAGTTTTAGAAGTTGGTATTGGCAATGCTGACGAAACGAACTGGTTGAGCGAGGATGGTAGTTTTGAAATTGTCAGTATTGATGGCTCTCAGTCGGTTCTGGATCATGCGGCACAAAAGGTAAGATATCCCGAACGTGTGACTTTTATCCATACTTACTTTGAAGAATTTGATAGTGATATTATGTTCGATGATATTTTAATTACTCACAGCTTAGAACATGTTGACGACCCTGTTAGAATTTTACTAAACTTTAAAAAGTTTTTAAAGCCTGAAGGAAGATTGCATATTACAGTTCCTAATGCTAAGTCGATTCATAGAATGCTTGGAAAAGAGATGGGTTTGTTGGAGCACGAAGAGTCTTTGAACTCATGTGATATAGAAGTTGGTCATCAACGAGTTTATACTATAGAACTTTTGAGGGATCACGTTTCTTGTGCTGGTCTTTATGTTATTGACTATGACGGTATTATTTTGAAGCCGTTATCTGATTCACAAATGAATATTCTTTTGAATAATGAAATTATAGACGGGTTGTTTGCTGTAGGCCATAGATTGCCTGAATTAGCAGCAGAAATTTACCTGTGTTGTTGTGAGAAAATAGTATGAAAATATTTTTAGATTTAGATGGAACAATATTAGATGTTAAATATAGGTGTTATAGACTTTATGTTAATATACTTTCACATGGTGGTTTTGATAGTTCAGATATATCAACATATTGGAAAATGAAAAGAAGTAAAGTGGGAGAGGAAACAATTGCATCCAAAACTACAACACCGGTATTTGCTAAATATTATGATGAGAAACGTGTATTCTTGATTGAAACTATGGATTATTTAGTCTTGGATAGTGTTTTGGATGGAGTATATAAAACTTTGAATAAATGGGTCTTTGATCATGATTTGTATCTAGTTACGGCAAGACAAAATAGACTTAATTTAGACCAGCAATTGTCTCTTTTTGATTTACATAAATACTTTAAGTTTGTTTATAATGCTGGTAAGCCAAGAGTTAAAAAGGAAGACCTAATAAAACATGAAGTTTCTGATAAGACTAATTGTATTATTATAGGCGATACTGAAAGAGATATTGAAGCAGGTAAATCTTTAGGGATAAAAACAGTTGCGGTAACTAGCGGAATAAGAGAAAAGTGTTTGTTAGAAATAGCTAATCCAGATGTTATTGTGGAAAGTATTACTAATATAGCAGCTTTTTAAATATATATAGGAGGTGGTAGGTGTGGCTACAGACAACAAAGCTGCTTTAGCTTCTGATTTAGCAGCATGCAAGGCTGCATTTGACCAAGTAAATATTCCTTGGGTGATTCAGGGAGGAATAGTACTGGGTTATGCCAGATATAAGGATATTATGTCTTGGGATACAGATTTAGATATGGGGGTTTTTGTCGAGCTAACTGTTGAACAACGACAGGAATTACTTAAAGCATTACGTACACACGGTTTTAAACATAATAATGCTAGACAAGATTTTATATGTGGTAGGCGAAAGGCCTCGTTCAATATGATGTTCTTTCATAAAAATGGAAATTTTTATGAAGCTTTCCCAATTACGACCCCGGGGTTTAAGTTTGTAGAAAAAGCTAAGTGGCACGATGAGCCTCAGATAGTAGATTTTATTGGAGATAAGTACCCTATGCCTAATCATCTTGAGGATTTTGTAGATGCTCATTATGGAGCGGATTGGAAAACCAATATAATAAAAAACCACGGTACATATTTCAAAGAGAAACGAGGGAGACGGAATGATATACCTGATTGGTTCCGAAATCGGCGAAAAAAAGATGGAAATTTATGGTGGCCCTCTCTTCTGAAAACTAAAGAAAATATAGAAAGAGTAATGCCGTGAAATATGAAATTATACCCATCGACCGGTTAATTCCTCTTGAACAAGTATTTCCAACCCATTTCAAAAATTTAGAAAAAATGATAGATAGGGACGGTTTTGTCTTGAAAGCAATTATAGCAGACAAAAATACCGGTACTATTTTAGATGGAAGTCATCGTTATGTTTATTTTTTAAAGAGAGGATTTAAGACTGTTCCAGTCCACTGGGTTAATTATAATGATGAAAACATTCGTGTGGGTACACATTTAAGTCATAGATTTTTAATAGAAGGTGATACTAATATAAGTAAAAATGAGTGTAAAGAACGCGCTCTTAATGGAAATCTTTTTCCGCCAAGAACCACAAGACATTTCTTTCCCTTCAGGAAGATAGATATAGCGTTGCCTTTGGACCAGCTTGAAGAAGGCTCTGTTGAAGATACGACGCATCTAATAGCTGACGTTGATGTGAGTGAAGAGATAGCACATAATGAAAAATATATAAGTGAAATTAATGAGGAAATTGAAATTATAGTAAATTATCTATCAGAAGTATCTCAAACAAAGGCATATTTGACAGATCAAACAACATTGATGAAACATTCCAGAGAGGTGGCATTTTTTCCTGGGAAATTTCATCCTCCACACGTAGGACATATACTTACCATTTTAAACATTTTACCTAAGTACAGTAAGCTTATTATAGGAGTTTCAGAAGATTGTCCTGAAGATAGGGTTACTAATGTTAGTGATATAGTAACTACTTTGAATTTATTTTTCAAGAATTTTAGCACTATTGATATTTGTACTGTACAAGGTGTATTAATTGAGAGGGCAAGCTCAGAAGGACTGCCAGATTTTGATGTGCTTTTATCTGGAAACCAGGATGTTTTGTTGTGGGCAGAAAAACATAATATTAAATTTGAATATGTATCTCGTTCTGAAGGTGGTTTTTGCAGTGGTACAGAAATTCGTCCACTCTTAGGAGGTAAACCGGAAAAATGAAAATAGAAAAAATATTACTTATAAACCCTAATAATAGTGTGGCATTAGGGTCTCTTCGTAGAATGCCAACACCTTTAGGTTTGATGTACATAGCCGCAGTCCTTGAGGAAAATGGATTTTCAGTTTCAATTCTTGATTGTGCTTTCGAGGGGTATGATAATGTTAAGATAGGACAATATTCTGAAGTTTATGGTTTAGAAGATAACCAAATTATAGAAAGCATAAAGAAGGAGTCCCCTGACTTGGTAGGAGTAACCTGTTTAATGTCTAAATTTGAAGGAGAAGCAAAACGACTCTGTTCTTTAGTGAAAAACTTTGTTTCTAAAGATATAACAACAGTTCTTGGGGGTATACATCCAACGTATTTTTCGAAAGAGATGATGCTTGATTGTAAAAATATTGATTTTATTATAAAACATGAGGGAGAACATAAACTTATTAATCTTGTAAAAGTACTTAATGGAAATAGAAACTTGGGGGAAGTAGATGGGTTGGTATTTAGAAAGAAATATGAGATTGTAGAAAATCTATCTATTAGTAAAATAAAAGATTTGGATTCTATTCCTTTTCCAGCCCGGCATTTAATAAATATGGAAAAATATATAGAGATAGGGTTATTTAGTAATCCGTTTCCTAAAAGAGAGCGAATGGCTCAGGTATTAACATCACGAGGATGTCCATATAATTGCAATTTTTGTGCTACAAAACCTTTTTGGGGTAAGTTTCGTTGTAGAACAGCCGAAAACATATTTGAAGAAATTATTTTTTTAAAAGAAAAATATAATGTACAAGAGATCCAGTTTAGAGATGACAATATGGTTGTAAAAAGGGATAACGCTCTTAGACTTTTTGAAATGATGGAAAGCTCGGATTTAAGCTGGTGTGCTGGAATTTCTATGGTGGGTTTAGATGAACAGATGATTAGAAGTATGGCGAAGTCTGGCTGTTATAGGCTCACACTTTCTCCGGAATCTGGTAGTGAGAGAGTACTTAAAGAGATTATACATAAGCCGCTTAAAATTGAATGGGTTAAGCCGGTTATAGCATTGGCACATAAATATGGCATTGATATTCACTGTGATTTTGTGACTGGTTTGCCTGGAGAAACAAAAGAAGAAATGTACAAAACTTTCGAATTTGCGGGAGAGATAAATGCAGATTCATGCGCATTTTTCTTTGCATCGCCTTTTCCTGGTAGTCCATTATATGATCAATGTAAAGAAAAAGGATGGATAAAGAATGAGAAGTACGCTATAGATCTTAAAACTCCAAGTATCAATATATCGAGAGATGAACCGGAATATATTATGTCTCATGACGAGTTAACACGTCTCTTAGAAAAAGAAACTGTAAAATTTAATGAGCGGTCGAAATTAAAGGATCCTGAAAAATGGAAAAGAAAATATAAAATTTTTTTGAAAAAACAATCAAAAAGAAATGAAAAACAAAAAGATAAATTGATGGGGAGAGTTGTATAGTGAAGAAAGGTAAAATCGGCCCATTAGGCAAGCATTAGATGGCACGAACAAAAAACTAAAGATTGGGGTAATTATAGAAAGTATTACGATAAAGAGTTGGTTGAGAAAGTAAAACACAGATTTAAAAAAGACTTATATCTATTGGAGTATGATTTCTAATGAAAAAAAAGATATTAATAATAGGACTTGGTAAGATGGGTCAAATATATTCAAAGTATTTGAATGAATTTGATTTGAAGTGGGATTATTATGATCCATATGTTGTTGGCGGGTTAAAAAAACTAGCTAATGTGTCTAAGTATAGCCATATAATAATTTCTACGCCATCTGAGGTTCATTATAATTCTTATCAAAAAATAATTAGTTTAGGGTTTGACGGTCATATATACATAGATAAACCAGTTATTATTTCTGCTGAACATATGAGCATTTTTAACAACAAGAAAGTATTTTGTGGTATGACAGAGAGGTATAACCCGGCTGTTATAAAATTGAAAGGATTTCTAGAGCCTGATAGTTTAGTAAGTATAAAATTCAGCAGATACTCTACTGTTCCAGCAAATATAGGGACGCCGGTTGTTTTTGATTTAGGCATACACGATCTTGATTTGTATTTATATTTGTTAAATTTTAACGAGTTTCCTAACACCTATAATATATTTGAAAAATCCAAGACTTATTATATTATGGCCGAACAGAATAATGTTTTATCTATGTTTGAATGGAGTCATGAAAGCTATAGAAGAGAGAGAAAAATAATCGTTTTACAAAAAGGCGTGGTTTATGAAGCAGATCTAATAGACCAAAAAGTTGTGTCTTATGAAGCATGTAATGTTGTGAGAAATTTGTATGTAGATAAGGCACAGCCTTTAAGAGAGATAATGAAGGACTTTTTATTTGGCGGTAGCGATGATGCTAAATTAGCACATGAATTTATGTTTGATATTATACTAAGACAAAGAGGCATGAGAAAACGTGGATAACTGGTTGGAGGATTGTAGGAGAGATATAGTATGGGTATGAAGGGAGTAATGATTTTACCGAGATATTTGAAAAAATTATGGACTCCGAAACCCACCCCCGAGGGTCCTGATTTTAGTGCTATTTTGAGTGCTATGGCTCCATTTTATTATGCTATATGTGATACTTTTGGATTTAAATTAAGATACGCGAACGAGGTAGATGTAGCATCTGATACAGATGTGGTAGTTGTGTTTGGAGTACCGTACCATAATAGGCCAAATCTAATACCAGGACTTCTTGATCTTAATAAAAATACAAAGTTAGTTATGTTCCCAAGTGATTTACAATGTTATAATAATAAATTATGTTTAGAAAATAGAATCAAAGTATTTAAAAGATGTGATTTAATAATAACACCTGTATATGAGTATTTTATGAAAACATACCCTCAATTTCTATCAAAACATAAATTTATGTCTAATTGTTTTTCGCCCCACAAGCGCTATATGAAACTTCCATTTAATGATAATCCGAAAATAAAATGTTTATTGTCAGGTAACTTTAATCCTAAAGTCTATCCTTTACGTGCTTTTGTAAAGAAAAATGGGTTGGGAGTGGACTATAAACCGCCGAGGTATGTAGGGGATTCGTATGCTAAATTGCTCCATTCATATTTTTGTTGTGTGGCGTCATCTTCTATTTTTAATTATGTGATAGCAAAATATTTTGAGATTCCCGCTACCGGTTCTTTGCTGTTGGCTAATGAAACAAATGATTTGAAGAGAGTAGGATTTATTCCTCATCGTCATTATGTGCCAATAAATAAAGCGAACGCACTAACAAAAATATCTGAATGTCTTAAAAACCCAGACGACTATACTAATATCAGAAAGGAAGGTATGGAGTTTGTTCGCAAAAACCATAGTATAGTAAATCGAATGGAAGAACTTGAGGAGATATTTAATGGGTTCTTATAAAAACGCGTTTACTGCAAATCCTGCTAAAAATCTTTATATATTTATATTGCATAATTTTAAGGAGAAGAAAAATGTCCAAGATAAAGAAAAATAGAATTTCAGCATGTCTTTTAACGTTAGACGAGGAATATATTTTAGACTTAGTTTTTAAACATATAGAAGATTATGTAGATGAGATAATAGTGCTTGATGGTGGTAGTATAGATGGTACTGTTAATATGGCTAAGGCACATAAGAAGACTAAAGTGTATACTATTCCTCAACCTAAGGGAAGATATGGACCAGGTTGGAATGAAGGAGATCGTAGGAACATTATAGAAGACGTTGCTACCGGTGATTGGATTTTGTGTTTGGGTTGTGACGAATTTATAGATGATGATTTCTACGACAATATAGAAGATTTTGTAAACACTGATAAGAAAACTATAGGGTGGGGATTTTATAGAATTAACTATCTTTATAATTTAGATTATCATCTCCCTGTTCACCAGCCTCCTAATGGGGGCGAGGTTAGACTTTATAGAAATATCTCTAAACTTAAATGGACTACGGAGAATAAACATAATTTTATAAAATATGATAATAAAGAATTTATTAAAGACTGTAAACCACCTTTGGTTTATAATACCAGACTTTTAATACACCATGTACATAGAGTAGGTATAAGGGGGAGGGTTGCTGTGGACAGACGTGCTCCCAAGGAAAATAGGAGTATTCCTGAATTTGAGAAGATAGAAAAGTTAGAAGCAAATGTTAAAAATGGAAAAATCCACCGTTACAGTGACAGAAAATATAGTGGTAATATGGAGTATCCTAAAATATTTAAATTTATTTAAATCTTGATTTTGTTTTATAATGTGTATATAGTTAGTTATAGAAGTTTATTTAGAGGAGATATTATGAATACTTTATTTGACATTGATAATGATGGGCTGCTTCCTTTAAACATAAACAGAGAGTTTATAACAGAAAATTTTCGCGCGGAAAAAATTGTTAAAGAGTTAAAGGAAAAGAAAATAATATCTCTTGATACCGAGACAACAGGACTAGATCCGTTTGTCTGTAAGCTGTTAATGTTACAACTTTCTGATGGCAAGAATGCTTACGTATTTGATGCAAGGAAAGTAGATGTAAATATATTCAAAGATATCTTAGAAGATCCTAAAATCCTAAAGATTATACAGAATGCTTGTTTTGATTTAAAGATATTAAAAGTACGTAGAAATATAACAATACAAAATATGTACGATACCATGTTGGCCGAACAAATTATTAACGCAGGTATAAGTAAAAGATGTAATCTTAAACTCTTAGTTAATAACTATTTGGGGTATTCCTTAGACAAAGAAACACGAGATACCTTTGCTGACTTTAATATTAATCAAGAGTTTAACAAGCAGCAGATCCATTATGCGTCTGACGATGTAGCTGTGTTATCTGAGATTTATAAGAAACAAGTAGTTATACTTAAAAGAGAAAATTTAGTTAGTACAGCAAAGTTAGAGTTTGATGCTGTCCCTGCTATTGCTGAAATAGAAATGTATGGCGTTAAAATAGATGAAGATAAGTGGCGGGAAATATTAAAGGAAACAGGGGTTTCTAGAGATTGTAAGTTGGCAGAGATACGCGATATTTTAGAACCTTTGGTAGAACAACCTGATATGTTTGGCTATGTTCCAGTAAATACTAATAGTCCTAAGCAAATGGTTGATTATTTTAATAAGTTGAAAATTGATATAGTTGATACTTCTGAAGAAACACTTAAAAACATAGAGCATCCTTTAGCTGGTATGTTATTGGAATATCGAGAGTATGAAAAGATTTTAACTTCTTACGGGGAAGAGTTGTTAGCAAAAGCTAACCCCATAACAGGCCGGATTCACCCCCACTATCAACAGCTTGGAGCATCTAGTGGTAGGTTTAGTTGTTCCAAACCTAACCTTCAACAGGTTCCAGCTGATAATATTTACCGCAATTGTTTTATTTCCCGGCCCGGTTTTTTAATAAGTACGGCAGATTATTCCCAACAAGAGCTTAGAATAGCAGCTTCAGCGTCCGAGGACCCTGTGTTTATGGATATGTTTTTTAAGAAGATGGAGGTTCACAGCAGAACTGCTGAATTTATTAATGGAGTCCCTTGGCAAGAAATAAATAAAGCTCGGAAAGATGAAAATCATCCCAAGCATAAAGAATACAAAAGAATGAGGGGTGTTGCTAAGTCAGTTTCTTTTTTAAGCCTTTATGGGGGTCAAGCCTATGGACTTAGTAGACAGTTGGGAATAAGTGATAGAAAGGCCCAAGAAATATTAGATAGTTTTTTTGCTCCTATCCCTAAGTTGAAGGCTTTTATGGACAAGATTGCTAACCAAGCAGTTCTTAATAAGTATGTAGAAAATTTGGGCGGAAGAAAAAGATATTTTAAATTACCCCATCCTTCTGACCCTAAGTTTAATGCGATGAAAGGGAAAATACAAAGAATATCAGTTAACCACATTATCCAAAGTAGTGCTGCTGATATGATGAAGAAGGCCTTAGCAGAGTTTCATAAAATATATAGGGATAATAAGAACGTTAACTTAATGCTTACTGTGCATGATGAAATAGTAACTGAACACCCAGAAGAAGATACGGCAGAAGTTACGGCTAATCTAAATAAGGTAATGAATGATGCATTTAATATGTACTGTAAAAATGTACCGAATGAAATAGGAATAGTAAGTTTCCCGTTTTGGCACAAGGATTAATAAAAATACAACAGGAGAGGTAAGGAAATGGCTAATAAAGATATTAATGATTTTAAACCCATCCAAGATTCTGGCAAGAGACAAGAGTTTGTTACAGGTAGTGTTAGAGATATTAGGGATGGAAAAGGAAGATTCGATCTTGTAACTCCATTCGCAATGCGACGGATTGCAAGGCATTACGAGAATGGAGCTGTAAAATATGGTGATCGTAATTGGGAAAAAGGTCAGTATATAATGCGTTATTTAGATAGTGCAGAGCGTCATATTAATGATCTAAAAGTAGCAATGTTGTTAGGAGAACAGACTGAAGATCATGCTGCAGCCATTGCTTGGAACATGATGGGTTTTATACACACAGAAGAAATGTTAAAGATAGGGAGGTTGTCTCCTGAATTGGATGATAGACCGGACCCCTACAAAAAATACTATAATGAAAGAGACGAGAAGGAGAATATATAAATGGCAGTATTGACTGAGGACGCACTTACTGTTGCAGTGCGTAGATATTTTTTAAATAAGGAAGAGGGGTGGGAAAACAACTGTAGACGGGTAGCTAAATTTGCCGCATCTGCGGAAGTTCCTGAGAAGATAGCTTATTGGGAAGAGAAATTTGCTGAAATGATGTATGATTTAAAATTTTTGCCGGGGGGAAGAATATTAAGAAATGCGGGGAAATTGAAAGGTTCTGTTTTCAATTGTTACGTTCTTCCTGTAGAAGATGATATTATGTCTATAGGTGATTTATTAAAGAACTCTCTTATTATATGGAGCGAGGGAGGAGGAGTAGGAGTAAACTTTTCTACCCTTAGGCCTGAAGGATCACCTCTAAAAACCAGGGGAGGAGAAAGTTCGGGGTTAGTTTCATTTATTTCTGTACTAGATCATGCTGCTAGTATTATTAAAGTAGGAGGGCAAAGACGTGCAGCGTGTATTGCAATAGTTAAATCAAGTCATCCTGAAATTGAAGCTTTTATAGACGCTAAGTTAAAAGATGACATCCTTTCCTGTTTTAATATTTCAGTTTCTGTTGATGAGGATTTTCTTACGGCTGTGGAGAAAGGTAATGGAGCTAAGTGGGACTTGAAGTTTGGGGGTAAAGTATATGATAGTGTTGATGCTAGAAAATTATGGCTAAAGATAATAAATAATATGATAGAACACGGTGAACCTGGTTTGATTAATGAAAGAAATCTTGCTAAAAATAACAGTTATTATTATAATCCGATAATTTCGACAAACCCTTGTGGTGAGGCTCCCCTTGGTTCTAACGAAGCCTGTGATTTAGGGAGTTTAGTTTTACCTAATTTTGTAAAGCAAAAGAACACTGATTTAGCAGGTCTTGCTGAAACTATAGAAACAGCTGTCAGGTTCTTAGATAATATAATAGATGTTAATTACTATTCTATTTTTGAAATTGAGAATAAAGTTAAGCAAGGAAGAAGACAGGGTTTAGGGTCTATGGGTTTGGCTGACTATTTGTTTAAGAAGGAGTTGAGATATGGTGATCCAAAGTCTATAGCAGAGGCTGAAAGATTATATAAATTTATAAGGGATAAAGCATATGAGGCTTCTGTCAAGCTAGCCATTGAAAAGGGGGTATTTCCTAAATTTGATAAGATAGCGTATGGTCAAGCTTCGTTCATTCGAAAATTACCTGCTTCTTTAAGGAGATCAATAAAAGATCACGGAACGAGATCCGTAACATTACTTACACAACAGCCCGCTGGAACAACCAGCCTGATTGCAGGAGTTACTTCTGGTATAGAACCTTTGTTCTGTAAGGCTTATAGAAGGAATGATAATATAGGGGAGAGGGTTTACATCCATCCTTTATTCAGAGAGTTTGAGGGTAATAAAATTCCTGAATGGTTTGTGGATAGTTATGATTTAACTCCTGTAGATCATTTTGAAATGCAGGCCGTTATTACTCGTTTTACATGTGGTGCAGTGAGCAAAACGATAAATTTACCAAAAGAAACAACAGTAGAAACTCTCAACGATTTACTTTTGGAATATATATGGGATTTAAAAGGTGTAACTGTTTACAGGGATGGTTCAAGAAAGGGACAAGTTCTAGAACCTCTTGATAAAGAGGAAATAAAAAGATATATAAATAAGGGAAGTAATTCATTAATGGAAGAAGATGTAGAATGTGCCAGTGGTACTTGTGATATTTAAATCTAAAAGGAGGGATACATATGGCTAAGAAAGATCTTACATCACTTATTAAAACTGTACAGGCGAGTGAGGATAAGAGTCTTTGGGAAGGTAATTTTGAAGAATACCTACATTTAGTAAAGGAAAATCCAGACATTGCCCAACTAGCTCCTAACCGTGTGTACAACATGATTATATCTAAGGGAACGGAGGTGGTTGATAAAAATTTTATTAAGCTTCCCAAATATGATGATATTGTTTCCTATAAATATTTTAGTGAAGAATTATATGGTATAGAGGAACCTATTCATGACTTAGTTAAAGCATTTAAGGCGGGAGCTAAAAAGACGGATGTGGGTAAGAAGATTTTAATTCTTGTTGGCCCTGTAAGTTCTGGCAAAAGTTCGCTAGCTAATTTGCTTAAAAAAGGATTATCCTACGAAGACCCAGAGTTTATTTATACTATTAAAGACTGCCCTATCCATGAAGAACCTCTTCATTTAATTCCTTATGGAAGAAGAGACGAGTTTAATAAATTACTTAATACCACAATTGAAGGAGATCTTTGTGAAATGTGTAGGTGGCGTATGGAGAATGAATGGAAAGAAGCAGAAACAGACTGGACAAAAATACCTGTTGAGCAAATACGTCTTTCAGAAAGGGAACGAATAGGGGTAGGGACTTTCCAGCCTTCTGATCCCAAAAACCAAGATATTTCTGAATTAATAGGTAGGTTGAATTTAGCCTCAGTTACCAAGTATAGTGAAACCGATCCAAGGGCTTATGAATTTAATGGTGAAATAGAGATAGGTAATAGAGGTTTAATTGAATATATAGAAATCCTCAAAGCTGCTTCGGAGATGCATTATGTTCTTATTACTTTAGCAGAGGAAAAGGTTATTAAGGTTCCTGGATTTCCACAGTTATATATTGATACGGTTATTTTCGGCCATACCAACCAAACGGAATTTGATAAATTTAAAAATCAAAAAGAGAATGAGGCATTACATGATAGGATGTACCCTATCTATGTTCCTTACAACCTTAGGGTTAGTGAAGAAGAGAAGATTTATAAGAAGTTAATAAGCAAAAGTGAATTTGGGGCATGGTTTACTAGTGAAGATAAACGTGGAAGTAAAATGCATATTGCGCCTAATACTTTATCTATAGCCGCACAGTTTGCTATTCTTTCTCGTTTGAAGGAAAGCAAGGTTTGTGAAGACCCTATTAAGAAAATGAAATATTATAATGGTGACCCTGTTATGGAGAAAGAAAAAGATCCTGTCGATGTTAGAGATTTAAAATTGGAGGGGGCAAAAGACGGAGAGGGTATGTCAGGGGTAAGTCCTAGATTTATTATGAATGCTATTAATATAGTAATGGGGGAAAAAGAAGAAGCAGGTTGTATTACACCTGTTGATGTTATAAGAGCCCTTAAGAATAATTTTTCTCATCAGATTGGGATGACAGAAGAAGAAATAGAAAAATACATTACTATTCTTATTGGAGATAAAAGTAGCGTTAGTTCCGAGTATAAAGAAACTGCTAAAAAAGAGGTTAATAAGGCTTTCTTATATGCTTATGAAGATCAAGCCCAGTCTATATTTGATAATTATATGGATAATGCTACCGCATTTTGTTTGAAAGAAAAAATTAGAGATCCCATTACTCAAGAAGATCAAGAACCTGATGAAAAGTTAATGAGAAGTATAGAAGAAATGATAGGCATTGCTGAAAGTGCCAAGAAGGAGTTTAGGCAGGGTATATTTGTATTCAAAAGCGCTGCTGTTGATAAAGGTAAATCTTTTGATTTTAAATCTTATCAACCGTTGCAAGAAGCTATTGAGAAAAAACTTATCTCTGATTTGAAAAATGTAGTTCATTTAACTATAGCAGATAAAAGCAAGAAAGATCCTAAAGCTGTTAAGCGTAGACGAGATGCTATAGATAGTTTAATAGATACTAAAAACTATTGTCATGTTTGTGCTGAAGGGCTGCTTAGTTTTGTTGGGGATATTTTAAGGCGTGAGGAATAGTAGAATGTGCCCGGATATGTGGCAGGAGATATGGGATACATATTATGACGAAGATGAAGAACCTAAAAAAATTCCCGTAGAAATAGACAATGATACCTGCCTGTTTTGTAGTGTACCTTTAATTTTATGTGATTGTTTAGATGATTAGGAGTACATAATATGTGCATAGATACTAGAAAGTCTAAAAAATGTGTTATACAACACAGTTTGTCTAGTGAAGAATCTATTAGTGAAGGTATTTGTTCAAATTGTGGGGATAACTCTGTTAAATTTAGAGATGCGCTATCAGTCAAAGAGTATAAAGTTACCGGTCTTTGTCAAAAGTGTCAAGATATAGTATTTGATTAAATAAAATGAGGAAATCATATGACTATAAGAAAACAAGAAGAGTTTTTTAAAAAGGGAGCCAAGGATGCTTCTCGCCACCGTAAGAAAGTAAGGGAAGCCATAAAGGATAATATACAAGATATTGTTGGGGAGCAGAGTATTATTTCACGTAAGAAAGGTTCTATTGTTAAGGTTCCCATCAGAGGTTTAAAAAGTTATAGATTTAAATATAGCAGTGGAAAGGGCGGAGGTGGCTATGGGCACGGTCCTGGTAAAGAGGGGGATACGATAGGAGAAAAACCTAAACCAGGGCAAGGACAGCAACCTGGACAGCCTGGTCAAGATCCTGGGGTTGATTACCTTGAAACAGAAATAGAGATTGAAGAATTGATTGAAATGATGATGGAGGATTTAGGGCTTCCTAATCTCCTTGATAAGCAAGTTGTGGAGTCTCTTATTCATAAGGGATGGACTACAGATAGTATAAAAAAAACGGGCATACCCCCTCGTTTGCATAGAAAGCGTACAGTTAAGGCCGCATTACTTAGAAACGCTGCTGTAGTGGGTGAATTAATGAGGCAAACAGGTAAGACAGAAGAGGAATGTTGGGCCGCGTGGGGTATAGCGAAAAGTGATGCTAAGAAAGCGTTAGAAATATTAAATGACCCTAAGGCTGATTTGACCGGTGAAGCAAGAGTATTTTTAGATAATGATTCTTTAAGATATAGAACTATAAAAGAAGATGTGGAACATACCTCTAACGCAGTTATCCTGGCAATGATGGATGTCAGTGGGTCCATGACTATTATGAAGAAATATTTAGCACGTTCCTTCTTTTTCTGGATGAATGAATTTCTTAAGCACCTTTATAAAAATGTTGAAATAAGATTTATAGCGCACACTACAGAGGCTAGGGTAGTAGACGAACATACCTTCTTTTATACAGGGGAGACAGGCGGTACTTACTGCTATTCTGCTTATGAAAAAGCGGCTGAATTAATAAAGACACAATATAACACAAATCGTTGGAATGTTTATTGTTTTCACTTTTCAGATGGGGAGGACTTCGATACCGATCTTAGTGTTAAGTGGGCTAAAAAATTACTTGATTTAGGAATAAATATGTTTGGTTTCGGGCAGATAGAATTAGATGCTTATGTATGGGGTAAATTACTGATGGAGGCTTACCGCGAGAAGTTTTCCTTAACTGAATATGCAAAGGTAGGAGGAATGAAAGTTTTCTCTAAGAATGAGTTAAATTTTCTAGGTGTTACTATAAAAGATAAACAGCATATATATCCAGCATTACAGGAATTTTTATATAAAGAGAGGAAATTCTAAATGGATGATGTGAAAAAACTTATAAAGGTAGAGAAGGAGATAGTTAAGATAGCTGAGGAGATGGGTTTAGAGTGGCTACCTCAAGAATTTGATATTATCTCGGCGGAAAAAATGTTCGAGATAATGGCTTATAACTTTCCTACTAACTATTCTCACTGGTCCCACGGGAGAGATTACGAAAAACAGAGAACGCTTTACGATCACGGTTATGGTGTCCCGTATGAAGTAGTATTTCCTACTAATCCTGTTAGGGCTTATCTAATGACTAATAACCCTTTTGCCGTGCAGGCATTGGTTATAGCTCATGTTTATGGGCATAATGATTTTATGACCAACAATTTTTGGTTTAAGAAAATTCACAGAGGTATAGTGAGGTCCGCGACGGAAGCGAGTAATAGGTTCAAAATATACGAAGAGGAGTTTGGAATATCTCCTGTCGAAGATATTATAGATGCGGCACAGAGTATTAATTATAATGTAAATATGGATTTGTTTATTAAAGAAGATAGTGAGGATGATGTAATACAGAAGGAACGAAGTCGCAATTTTGGGACGGGTTCTTCCTATGATGATATATTGGGGAAAAAAGAAAATAAGGTGGATTTTGCAGAGTTTAGAAAAAAAATACCGCCTGAGCCTACAACTGATTTACTTCTTTTTATAATGAATCATTCCCCAAAAAAATTAGAAATGTGGGAACAAGACATACTTTCAGTAATTCGTGAGCAAGGAAGGTACCAACGCCCTTTAATGAGAACGAATATTTGTAATGAAGGTTTCGCAACGTTCGTCCATATGTATATAATGGAGGAGTTGTTTAAGAAGGGAGTGTTATCCGTAGAGGACCATGGATTTTACAACATTTATAATGCAAGAGTTCTAGCTAAAAATCCCTACAATATAAACCCCTACTTGCTGGGGGTATCGATTTGGCGGTCCATCAAAGAACGGTGGGACCGGGGCCAATTCGGTGAGAAATGGCGGGAAGCCTCTGACCAGTGGGACTGGGATCTTGATAAAGGTTTGGGCTGGGAGAAGATGTTAGAGGTTAGAAAAGTTTACGGTAATCGATTTTTTATAGAAGATTTTTTAAATGAAAAAGTTATTGAGGAAGCCGATCTCTATATTTACCAAGACGTGGAAGAGGCTACAAAAATAGTTAGAAAAATAGTTGAAAGACAACCTGATAAAATAAAAGAGTTTTTATTAAGAGCTTTAGAGCATTCAGGTGTTCCTGAGATTGCAGTTATTGATTCTGACTACGCAGGACGTCAAGAATTATATTTACGACATACTTTCAATGATATTAATTTGGACGAGGAGTATCGAAAAAGAACTATGGAACACATATTTTTCCTCTGGGGGCGGCCTTTGCACCTTGAAACCATATTTGTAGTAGACGAAAATAGTCTTCAAAGTAGTAGAAAAGTTCTTCATTCCTATAATGGGCGCGGATGGTCGGTAATTCAAGATGATGATCCTTATAATAAAAATCTAAACCCTGCATATTTAACAGCAGGGTAGGGAGGGTAAATGAAGGTAAAATGTAGCCTTTGCAAAAGTTGTGAAAAAGGATTTTGTAATCATACAGCCAAACGTAAGAAGGGCATGCCAATAAAAATCACCGCTAATAAAAGAAGAAACTGCCCTCATTTTAATTTAAATGAAGAAGAAGCTACTCGCATCCTTAGCAAACCCAAACCAAAAACTACTATGAGACCCGAAGGCTACTGGCTAGATAGAACCCAACGTAAAAAGATAAGAAAAGAGTATGAAAAAGAAATAGAGGATACTTATCTTTCGCAGTATTCAAGTACTGCAGGGAAGGACACTACAAAAATCATAGAAAGTAAAGAGGTTAATGATGGCGAAAGATTATTCTAACAAGGAATGCATCAGGTGTAAAACAAAAGAAGAGATATGTGATAACGTAGAATTTTATGGTTTTATTAAAGTTAAGCAGGTATTGGAAGATGAATATCAAGAAATCCCTTTATGTATTTGTTACGAATGCGGTAATTGTGGTGATGCCAATTTGTTTATAGATGGTACGGAGGAGTGATTTATGTATCCTAACATGGAAGAGGAAAAAAGATTGTGGGAGGTTGGTTATAGATTTATATCTGGTATAGATGAAGTAGGAAGAGGGTGTGAACATCCAAGCGCGGAAGTATTAACAAAATCTGGTTGGAAATATTATTACGATATTTTACCTGACGATGAAGTTCTATCTTATATACCTGATGGTAATATAGTATGGCAAGACGTTAACCGTGTTGTAGAAAAAGATTTCTCCGGAGATCTTATTGAATTAAAGAATAGAAGTGTTCATATGTTGGTAACCGAAGATCATCATTTTGATGTTTTGAGGCGTACATTTAGGAGAGATAAGCAAGATAACAATAAATTAAAGATGACAGGATATAAATTTAGGGGAAGAAAATCTGTAAAAGATTTAGTTGATAATGATTGGATTCCTAGAGGTGGTAAATGGGAAGGGCAGACGAAAGATTACTTTATACTTCCCGCCGTAGATAAATCAAAAGGTGATAGTACAGGTAAAGATTATAGTAAAAAATGTATAGATATAAAAACCTGGGTTTCTTTTATAGGTATTTATTTATCTGAAGGATGCACTAGTCATGGTAATGGCGGATATAATGTAGTTATTTCTCAGACAAAAAAGTCTATACATTTTAATGATATAAACCGTTTGTTGAATAGAATGCCTTTTAAATTTAGAGAAATTAAAGATGGGTTTGTTATTTGTCATAAGCAATTATATATGTATCTAAAACAATTTGGTAATAGATATAATAAGTTTATATCGAATGATATAAAAGAGTTACCAATTGATTTACTAAATTTACTTATTAAGTGGTTAATAAAAGGTGATGGGTCATGTTATACAAGTTTTAACAGAAAAACTGTGTGTACTTATTATACTACTTCGAAACGTCTAAAAGACGATATTGAAGAAGTTTTACTAAAAGCAGGGTGGACTTACAAAACTAATTTTAGAGAACCTAGAGATGTTTATATTAGAGGAAGGTTAATAAAAAAAGAAAATCAAGTTGGGTGTTTTGAAACTAGGCTTAGACGTAATAATAAAATAGTAGTTAAACATTTACACAAGAATTTAGTACCTTACAAAGGGAAAGTATTTTGTCTATCCTTACCTAAATACCACAATTTCTATGTAAGGAGAAGTGGTACGGGTTATTTTACAGGTAATAGTTTATTCGGTGATGTAGTTGCAGCCTCCGTCCTTATACCCTTCAAGTGGTCTCCTATTGAGGGGTTGAGAGACTCGAAAAAATTGAGCGCGGGAAAAAGAGAATATCTGGCAAAACTGATTTCCGAGGAGTGTATATATGGGATAGGCAGTGCCTCGGCTAAAGAAATAGATGACACAGGTATACACAAAGCATCAGAAAAAGCAATGATAAGAGCAATACAAAATATAACAGCAAATAAGAGTCATATAGATTTTGTACTTGTGGACGGTCCTATTAGTTTAGAAATAGATATTCCTAATAAGGGTATAGTTAAAGGTGATAATAAATGCTGTGTTATATCTGCGGCTTCTATAGTAGCAAAGACTTACCGAGATAAACAAATGATTTTATTAGCTGAACAATATCCTGAATATGGTTTAGCTAGAAATAAAGGGTACGGAACTAAAGAACATTTGAGTGCTATCAAAGCGTATGGTATAAGCAGATTACATAGAAAAAGCTTTCGTCCCTGTCAATAGAAGGAGAAGAGTGGTGATGGTTGTTGAAATTAAGAATATAACGAGAGGTAATGTAGGATATATAATAAATTATAAAAGATGGGGACATATAATTTAATTGAAAGGAGGAAAGGAATGTGAGGCTCGTTATTTTATTCCCTGAATTATATTATGAAAGTAAGTATTTAGATAGTATAGATGAAGTTCTTGAAAACCTTGACGATCAGGATAGGTTGGCTGTAATAACTATGGATATTCTTTCTTACTTTGCCGACATAAAGTTGGAGAAATCTGGTTATAAAGCTTATTTTAGGCAGCTAATAATAGGGAAAAATAAGATTTCACGGATAACAAAGAAAACCAAACATCTTGATTATCACAACGAATTAGATAGTTATTTTATTACAGTATATAAGAAATTAGAAGTAAAGGGAGATAAACCCGCTTTTGATTATGTAGACAGAAATGAGTGGAAGGATATGGCTACTAAGGTGTGGTATGTAAAGGAATTTTCAGCAACAGATGAAACTATAAAAAGTTTAATTTCTCTTCTGGGAAAATTTTTTAGTGAAGGAAAAGTCAAGTTGCTTATAGAACCTAAGTCGGTAAAAAAGTTTGAATTTAATGAAGAGGGACAGTTCGAGATGTTCTAAAATTTTTTCGCAGGAAAAGAATATAACAAAAGGGAGGTAATAAACATAAATGGCAGGAGCAATAGAGGATATGGTATTGGAAGTGAAGACTTTATATAAAGGAATCATTGAGGGAACAGAGTATCCTGAACAGTATGAATATATGTTAGAGCAACTCATTACAATGTTTGAATATCACATGAAAAAGAATAATGATTGTGGCTTCGCAAATATTACAGGGTTTGGTATTGACGGTATCATTGTTAGACTTTGGGATAAAATGTGTAGCTTAATGAATTTATGGGGTTACAAGATAACTAAAATTGAAATAGAAAAAATACCTGTTAAAAAAATTCCTGACGAATCTATAAGCGATACCTTTTTAGGCATGGTTGTCTACGCAACTATAGCGAGATGTTTATTAAAAGGTAAGTGGGGAAAATAAATAAAGGAGGGAAAAAATGGGTGCGAAGAAGAAGGAGAGGAAGCTAAAAAAACTTTGGAGGAGAGAGAATTCCAGATATGGTTCCGATTGGGAAAAACGGTGGAATAAGGAAATAAAAGAGGGAAATAAAAAAATAAGACGAGAAAAGATTGAAGAACCTGAGGAGGAGAAAAGTGATTGAGTGGAAAGTTTGTCCATCGAATGAGAATTATGCTATTTCAAATACGGGAGATGTAAAGAGGATAACAAAGGCTAAGGGAACATTTCCAGGAAAACTGTTGAAACCTAGGAAAGATAAATATGGATATTTATTTGTAGCTTTGTATATGAATAGAACCTGTAAAGATTATAAAGTCCATCGATTAGTTTTAGAAGCTTTTGTAGGACCGTGTCCTGCGGGGATGGAATGTAATCATAAAAAAGGTATTAAAACCGATAACCACTTAGAAAGTATTGAATATATTACTCGTTCAGGGAATCATAAACATGCATTTAAGACTGGATTAAAAAATCATCAAGGAGAAAACCATCCTTATTCAAAGTTGACAGAATTTGATATTATTGATATCCGTAAAATGTCTAACAACGGTATGTTGCAGCATGAAATTGCTAAAATTAAAAACATAACAAAAAGTAATGTAGGATATATAGTTAATTATAAAACATGGAAGCATGTTGTGTAAATAAAAATGTACTGGGTCCTCCCTATAATTTAACCGAGTTTAAAATAAAATAAGGGTTGAAGCTCGGCAGCCTAACAGGAGGTAGTAATTATGTATAAAAATAATTTTGTTTTAACAATTTTGAGGAATGGTAAGCTTCAGAAAGAAATGGATGGTAATGTAGGATTACCGTTCGGTACCGAATATAAGATTAGATTGAAGAATAAAAATTGCAGGCAGGCGATGGCTAAAGTCTTCATCGATAACATACAAGTATGTAGTCTGGGAGATTTCGTTATAGGCGCAGGATCCTCACTTGATCTAGAGAGGTTTGTTGAAACATCTTTGGCGCGCGGAAAGAAATTCAAGTTTGTTAGCTTAGATCATTCAGAAGTCGATGACCCCACTAGTTCAGAAAATGGAATAGTGAAAGTGGAATTTCGGCTGGAAAAACAAACCCCTTTTATTTGTTTTGATCCTGTAAAGATAAAACCATTTCCATTTGTAGGTGAAGATTATAATGGAACCGGAAATTTCAAACATTATGACTGGACTTATTGGTGTGATAATGATAGTAGTGGTAAGAAAAGCGGGAATACTTATATCTGTAATGATGCTAAAAGCTTACGTAGTACTCACGACGGGTCAGCTTGTTATGTAAATTATTGTTCTACTAATATAGGTCCCCCAGAGTCTCTTACAGGGGCTACTGTTGGAGGAGGAGATTCAAACCAACAGTTTTATTATGCCAGTGATTTTAATGTAGAGGATATTCCCACGGTCCTTACTCTTAAACTTGTATCTTCAGGAGACTTAAATAATAAGAAAGTAGTATCTACTAAGATATCTAAGGGTAGACACTGTACAGCTTGTGGTAGGACGGTTAAGTCTTATTACAGATATTGTTCTAATTGTGGTTGTAAATTAGGGTAATATTGTATATATAGGGAGGACTTAATTTAATAAGGAGGATTTAAATGGTTGAGATAATGAAAAGTTTTATTTTTCTTCCTGTACAAAATAAACAGAAGGATGATAAAATAGTTACAATAACTGTTTCGAAAAGTAGAAGAATAAAAGCCTTATATTCTGTGAGTAGAAAAATTATATTAACTTTACTATTCGATAAAAAAAACTGGTCATTCAAGAAAGCACAAGAGTGGAAAAAATCACATGCATCAATTATTGAGGCTACGTTGGTATTTGTAGGAACAGATCCTAAAGATTTTGTTTACAATGATAAACCTTCAAACGATTATATATATTTAGTGGCGTTCGTTAGTAAATATGGTCTCAAAATTAAATTTTAAGAGGTTAAAATGAGACAACTTTTATCTTGGGTAGGTTCTAAATGGAAGGACAGGGATAAGATAAATGATTTTATGCATAATAGTAGTCGTTTTAATAGGTTTGTAGAACCGTTTTGTGGTAGTGCCTCTATGTTTTTTTATCTCAATCCTAAACATGGATGGATAAATGATATAAATGGGGAACTGATGAGTTTTTATAGAACACTGCGTACAGGATATAAACCTATTATGGCTCATTTAGTAAAGCACCATATAGATGTACAAGGTGGTCGAATTTCTCATTCCCAATTTCAAAAGTTGAAGAAAGAATGGGAACCTAAAGATGAGTTTGAAAAGGCTGCTAAATTCTTTTTGTTAAATAGGAGTTCTTACTATGGCAAACTAGATTCTTTTGGGGGCATTTATTATGATTATCACTTAGGGGAAAAATTAAGTCATATGTATTCCACTAAGTTAGCATGTGCTAGATTAGGCGAGGCTAGTTGGATATTACAAGACACTAAAATTACTTGTGTAGGTTTCGAGGAAGTTATTAATAATGTAAAGGAAGATGATTTTATTTTTTTAGATCCTCCTTATGATGATAATGAAATGTTTAGTAGTAACAAATCTTGTTACGGTGTTGAGTTTGTAGAAGAACATGTTAAGTTGGCCGGTTGTTTAAAGAGATGTAATGCCAAATGGCTTATGACTATAAATGAATCTGATCATATACGTAGTTTATATAAGGATTGGGCTTTTATTTATGAAGTAATTTGGCAACATAAAAGAAATAGATTTAAAGATGAAATGAAAAAGGAATTTTATGTCACCAATTACGATGTAGGTTGGTTTGCGGAAGTATACAAAACCGGGTGATATATTCCATATATAGTAAAAGGAGGTAGAAAAAATGAACGAAGTTAAATCAGGAATTAAAACTACGGAATTTTGGTTGACCTTAGTACCATTGCTCCTTGGTGTTTTGGCTGTATTTGGAGTTTTTACTCCAACAGAAACTACTCAAATGAATGCAGGTTTAACTCAGATAATAGGAGGCGTTTTTGCTGTATTACCTGTTTTAGGCTACACCATATCTCGTGGTAAAGTCAAGGCTACTAATGGGGGTAAGTAATGGAATGGAAAGAATTGGCAGTAAAGATTAACAAAGCGCTTGTTAAAGCGAAAAACCAGGGAATAAAAGCTGATACTATCTTAGTTGGTGAAAAGGAAATGGAAGTGGTATTGAGAGACACATCCGATTTAGATGATTATGATTTTGGTGATGACTTTGATTTTAGAAAAGGTAATATTTGGACAATAGATATAATAAAAGTGGATAAGGAAAGTTTTTTTAAAGTAGTTTATACTATAGATATAGAGGGTAAATAATGGATATAGAAAAAGAAATTGCAAAAATATTAATTGATGCTAAAAGGCGGGGAAGGGAAATTAATTCTATATTAGTTGGCGATAAAGAAATGAGTGAAATGTTTGAGGGTCTTAAAAAAATAGAAGATACAGAAGATGCGACAATTTTTGAAGCGGATTTTGGAACTGAAAATGCTGGTAAACATTCAATCAGGATATTTAAAGTAAACGAAGAAAGTTTTATGAGCGCGGCCTATGTAGTAGATAAAAATGAACCCGCTATAAAAGTGTCCGATCTTACTAAAAATACCTGAAATAAAGGATATATTTTATATAGTATGTAAAGCACCAAAAACTGAAAGGAAAAGGAGAAGGAAAATGCACAAGAAAACAGATTATTATGGTTCTACCCAGGCCAGCAGGCTTTGGGCGGGTAAAAAAAGTGTCGCAGTTAAGCTGACCAAGAGACAAGCTTTGAAGTTAGCTGCCAGCCTTCGCAAAGGTGTTGTTGGGACTGGTAAGAACACAGTAGAAATGTGTATTCATCTTCCGAATAAGCACATCACTACTTATTCTCACGAAGTTTAAGAGAATGGGCCGTAATTGGTAAGCAGTTGGGAGATTGAACTCCGGGGCCGAAAGGATACCTAAAAATGAGCTTACCATGAGCGGCCCACAATGGGGGCGAGTGGATCGACTAGCGATGAGAAGTTAGACATGCGGTTGCTCTTTTGAGTGTTCAGAGGATAAATAAATGCTCAACTTACAAACGTCGAAACTAAAAGTTTGACGGAGACCATGGGTTCTTTACTTGCAAGTGTTAAAACTGGCAATCGTTCGGGAGCCGATAGTCTCTCTTTTGCTGGCGGGAATATATAACCCAAAAGCCGTGCCCTGCGGAGCATCGGAACAGAATCTGCAACTACTAAAAGGTTTTCGGCACCGTTCTCCCATGTTCACATAGAACAGAAAAGAACGGGCGACAGCGTGTAGTTACAGAACTTAGGACCAAAATAACCGTTTAACATGTCTCTCGATGGACGTTGTACTAGGACGCCGGGTTCAACTCCCGGCCGCCTCCACCAAAAACAAAAATTATTAGGAGTGATAAGATATGGTGCTGAAGAAAGGTAGAGGTAAAGAGAATTCTAACATTAAACAATATACAACAGAGGAATACATAGAACTTTTACAGAAAGGTAACATAGATGATCTCACTCGTAATAGATATGAAAAATTGCTAAATTATTGTAAGAAAGAAAAAGAAAGATTGTTTGAAATATTTTATGTTATAATATCAACAATTCCACAAAAAGTATATAGAGATGCTGACTTTAGATTTGAAATTGGCCACCATTTTAGTATATTTCTTGATGAGTGGACTGGTTTGAAAGAAAATCTCGATGTGGGATATGATATGGTTTTTGAGAACGGACTTAGGGTATCTATAAAACACCAACAAGAGTTATTTGGCCGACCGGTCCTCAGAGGTAAGGGTTTTACAAAACCTAAAGAGATTGCCTTAAAAAACTGCCGTACTACAGAAAATAAAAATACCGATATAACTCAAATCCTAGATTGTTTGTTAGCGGTTGAAGGAAGAAGATTTAATAAAGGACTAGTCTCTATAAGATTTGCCTTAGCGTCTAAAGATACTGTACAAAAGTATGTTAAGGATAAAGCCAATACAGACCAATTAGTAGTAAAAATTCCTGACAATGAATGGGAATTTGATAGCGGTGCTAGGGAATTTAAAATGGAACCTAATGAAAAAGAAATGTTTAGAAATTGGAATAATAGATATATGGATTACCATAGATCTGCTCTTTTAGATAATTTAGAACTTAATTTAAGACACGGTGAAATTTTAAAACATTTGAAAATTTCTCAGAAAGATGAAATATAAAATTTTTAATACAGACTGTATTCCAGGTTCTAAACTATATCTTAAGGATGAATCAGTAGATCTTATGATCTGTGATCCTCCTTTCGGTATAAACGAGTCTGAATTTGATGGACATTATAATAGAGAAGAGTCGAATGTATTAGATGGATATGTTGAAGCACCTGAGGACTACTATACTTTTACTTTTCAATGGGTTAGTGAGGCTAGAAGAGTTTTAAAACCTAACGGTTCTATGTATGTAGTTTCGGGTTGGACTAATCTGTTAGATGTTCTTAATGTATTAAAAGAATTAGATTTGAATGTTGTTAATCATCTTATCTGGAAGTTTAATTTTGGTGTATTTACTAAGAACAAATTTGTAAGTTCTCATTATCATATATTGTATTTAATAAAGGGTGAAAAAAGCAACCCTGTTTTTAATACTTTTTGCAGGTTTAGTTCTAATGAAAGAGATTTTTTCGGCGGTTCCCTTAACTACCAAGACTTAGAAGATGTATGGGTTCTAAACAAAGAATATCATAAAGGTGAAATGAAAAATAAAAATAAACTACCTGACAAATTGGTAGAGAAAATGATTCTATATTCTTCTAATGAAGGAGATACAGTTTGTGATTTTTTTATGGGAAATTTCACAACAGCTGTTGTTGCTATAAAGCTAGGAAGAATACCGATAGGGTTTGAGTTAAATACTAATTCCTATAATTACTACATGGATATAATAGAGAATCTTGAATTAGGGGTGGTGAATTATAAAAAATCAGACCAGCTAGATTTGTTCTAGATTTTAATTTTTTAATATGGAGACAGTAGTTAGTAGATAGACAGATAGAAGATAACAGGAGGAAGATAGACATGATATTAAAAATAGCAAGAAAGTGTGATGACCAAGACTGGTGGATTTTAGATTCTATTATGAAAATAGGTATTGGTAGTATTTTCCTAAGAAATAGACGAGATTTTGATGAACAAGATGTTGACGTTGTTTTTATGGACAAGATGATCTCCGGAGATGAAAACCCACCTCGTGATCATCCAATGAGGACCTTGATTTGTAGGCTGGAAAACGGAGATGAATATACGATAGTGTTTGATACTATGGCGTATTTGTGTAATAACGAAGGAAAAACAATAGAAAAAATCACAGTTTAGACTACAAAACTGCTGTCTCCATTAAATTTATAAAGGAAGGAAAAGTGGATCCAAGGTTATTAAATGAATGGGAATATAGCCAGCGATATAGTACAGACCCATTAAAAGGAAACGATCTCCTCCGTATTCTATCTGAACCGGGGGAATGGAAGAGTAAAAGATTTAATTATTCAGAAGTATATAGAACAGAGGCCTTTACCTCTTATTTTAGTAAAGGTAAGAATACTCCTATCTTTAAAGCTCGCAGGATAGGAGACAATCCTGCCACAAACATAACATGCTATTTCTCTCCTATATTATTCGAAGGAACTATCCTTATTGAAGATTCTGAAAAATATTATGACCATCTTACCAAATTCTTCTTGAAATTAGAGCTAGATATTCTATATATAATAAAGGAAAGACATAGATTGTTTTCTTTTGTATCTACCAGAGATAATATTAATGTGATTGATTGTCATTTATCTGAAATAATTTATGCCGTCGGAGAAGAAAAAATAGTTGATCATGAGTTTGGTATAGAAAGAAATAAATCAGCGCACCCTGCTGATGTATCTGCTATTAAATCTTTGTTAAAGGAATATATTGATTTTAAGGATAAGAAGGAGTTAAGTAGGGAAATTTTCGCGCGCGAAAAATTTTCCAAGTTAAAGGAGAAATAAAATGGAGATGTATAGTTACAGCCAGTCAACCTTAGAAGATTGTTATGATTCTGCGAAGGTAGCGGTTTTGATGGCTTTGGCTGAAGAAGGTGTTATTGAGGAGACCGTGGCAGAGGAATGGTCGAAAACGCATACTATAATAATTAGGAAGAAATCGTTTTTTAGAACACTTTCAAATTTATGGCGGAAAGAGAAAGATAATACACTAGGACAGTTTTCAATTTTATGTGTTAAATTGGCATGGGGTAAAGTATTGCCGAGAGGAGACGAAGATGATTAATTTGTTTGGACCTATAAATTCATTAGGTTATGGAGTTGTATTTAGAAATCTATGTAAAGCGTTAGTAGAACTTAATGAACTACCTATGTCAGTAAGTCCTGTTGGAGGGCGGTTGGAATGTGAAACTCCAGAGGAATTACGGTTATTTCAATCTTTTAATAAATTGTTTAACATAAAACACCCATCCTTGATGGTATGGCATGCTTGGGAAATGCATCATTTTTGTGGAACTCCAAGAATAGGTATGCCTATTTTTGAAGGGACTAACTTCAATACAGTGGAGGCTAACTGTTTAACTCAATTAGATTATATAGCTGTTATGAGTGAATGGGCTAAAGAAGTTGTAGTTTCACAAGAAGTTAAGGAAGAAGGTAAGGTGTTTATCATCCCTGGAGGTGTTGACGAATGTATATTTAATCCAGCAGTACAACCAAGCACTCATAAATCAAAACAATATAATTTTACTTTCCTTTCTTCTGGAAAATTTGAAATAAGGAAAGGTCATAAATTATTACTGGATAGTTTTATAGAGGCTTTTCATAAGAAAGTAGATGGAAAAGTAAGACTTATGGTTCACTGGTTTAATCCTTTTGTAAGGGGGCCGAAAGGGCAAAGCTTTGAAGAAATGTTAGACAATACCTTAGTTTCGAAAGGTTTTACTCATACAGATACAAATCAATATGCTATGAATAATATTTTTATAGAGTACATTCCAAGAGTTAAAACTCAAAGAGAGCTTGCATCTATTTACCAGTCTGCTGATGCAGGAGTATTTCCTTATTTTGCTGAGGGATGGAACTTACCTTTGATTGAAATGATGGCAATTGGCAAGCCTTGTTTGGCTACATCTTACAGTGCTCCTATGGATTTTATTGCAGAAGAAACTAATTATCTTATTACTGACTTTACTATGGAAAAGATAGACGATCCTCGATGGTTTAACGATGATGCTGGATATTGGGCTGTTCCTAAAAAAGACAAGTTAATGGAAGATATGTTATATATGTATTATAGAAAGAGAGAAGATAAAGAAATGGGAAAGAAAGCATCTGTTCACATTTTAGAAAACTTTACTTGGAAACATTCAGCAGCAGCTATTATAGAAATGACAGATACAATAGGAGGTTAAGATGAAAAAAGTATTTTTAGGAGGTACATGTAATGGAAGTCAATGGAGAAATAATATAATCCCAATGTTGAAAATTGATTATTTTAATCCAGTTGTCGATAATTGGACACCAGAATGCATGAAAGAAGAATTAAAACAACGCAAGGACTGTGATTATGTTTTGTACATAATTACTCCTAAAATGACAGGAGTATACTCGATTGCAGAAGTTGTTGATGATAGTAATAAACAACCTGAAAAAACATTGTTTTGTTTTCTAACACATGATGATGGGTTTGAATTTACACAAGGACAAATAAAGTCATTAAATGCAGTTGCAGAAAATGGTTGTTCGTAATGGTGGTAAATTTTTCACAGAATATAAAACAATTGTAGAGTTTTTAAATGCTATTGAATTTTAAAAAGGAGGATAATATGACAAAATTTCTAAACCTAACCCGCTCGATATTAAATGAATTACTTTTACCAGAGGAATGCAGCAAGCCTACTACTGATAAAGGTGAGTACATAATTTATGTAGTCGAAGATGGGCGAGAAGCAGCTCGGATTTTAGTCAATGAAAGTAATCACGACATTAAGATTTCTTTTAATTATGATATTGACCCTGCTTGGGCTGCTCATATTATTTTAGTCTTGAGTGCCTTTGATAATATCAAGGTAGATGAATCACACCGGGCTTACTTAGAGATATACGAGTCATATCGGTTTGATAAAAATGGTGAGATTCTTTGGAGACGGGGCGAAAAAAATGAATGGGTAATGTGTGAAGAAAAGTTTAAAGAAAAATATCCTTTACAATATGCTATACATAAGGAGGTAAATAATGGATAGATCGATTTTAGATACTTTGAAAAAGGGGTTTCCTCAAAACCTTATTAAAAAGAGGAAAGGTCTGGGAGGCAGCTACGATTTCGTGACAGGAAATTCAGTCCAAGACCGTTTAGACGAAGTTTTTAATGGGGATTGGTCATGGCAGGTTGATCCAGAATTCGGATATAAAATCGGAAAAGATTGGGTTTACGTTGTCGGTATTCTTACGATCTACCCTGGAAATGGAGAAATTATCCGTAAGTCTGGAGAAGGAGCGGTGCAAATAAAAAAATCCCACCAAGGAAATATTCTGGATTTAGGTTTTGACATTAGTGCTGCCTCTACAAAAGCACTTAAGAAAGCTGCTACTAGATTAGGTATAGCTAGGGAGATAGAAGTTGCAGAGCCTGATGATGAAGGTTCCGCTCCCACATCTACCGAACAAAAGCGGGTTGTTGTTTCTAAACCTAAACCGGCCGCTGTTTTTTCTGGAAATGACTTTCCGACTTCCACTTCTACGCCAGTAGAATCATCTACTAACGATGATGTTAAGGCTACACCAGTTCAGGTGGAATATATAAAAACCAAAGTTAAGGAAACAAGTCTAAATGTATTAGAGGTTATTAGAAAAGGACTAGGCCGAGAAGATGTTCCGGACCAGCCTAAGGATTTGACCAGAGAAGAGGCTAAAAAAGTTCTTATTATTCTTAATAGATAGGAGATAGTATGAGCGAAAAAAAGTATATGGTTCATAACATTTTTTGGAAATCAGGTGGGTTTAATATAAATGTCTTAGAATTAAAAGGTATAGAAGATATTGAAGACCACTTAACCTTTTTCTCCAAAAATAAGGGAGTAATTACTAAAGCTTCTTACGAAAGTTGGCTTGTTAATAATTTTATATTGAACAACTCTCAAATAGCAACTGTATTTTTAGAAAACATGCTAACAGTATATGATAATATCAATGCCCTTTCTGCGGATTTAATTAGAATAATATATGATATAAATCCACTTTTGAAACCTGAAAATATAATTATAAATAACAACAATGTTTTAAAGGCTGTAATTAATGACAAGGAGAAAGGCCGGCCGTTGATGGCTAATATTGCGTGGAATAAAGAAAAACCTATTTTAGATCCTACTACCATTATGCCTGGTATAAATAATACTCTTCTTTATACTTCCAATCCTAATTTTATTAACGAAGAAGAGGTTCTACCTGAGCATTATGAATATGATAACATATGGTGGGATAGATTGACTAAATATGTAGTAATTAAAAAGTTTAAAGAAAAAGATGTAATTCAATTGGTAGGTGGGAAAATATTTGATAAGAAAGATAAATACCAGGCCTATATCATAGCTAGATGTGTAAATGAGTTCGATAAGTTGATAGCAGAAGTTGACTTAAGTGGTATGAGTAAGAATGTAAAGACGGATATACTTATAAATGAGCTTTACCAATTAGTAGTTAAGGCAAATCCTTTTTTGAAATTCGAAAATATTAATTTTGATGAAGTGGCGAAAAAGTACCAACCTCCCAGGATGAATAATCCATTTTTTAACGGAATGCCTTTTGGGCCTGGTATGCCTGGGGCTGAAGAAGCGGGTAAACAGAAAGAAGTGAAACCTAAGCGGGTATTCATGACGGCTGATTTAGATAAGTTGACCGACCTAGAGCCTAGAATGTTAACCCGTGTTGTAGGCCAGGACACCGCTGTTAAAACTATAGTGGATTCTGTAGTAAGATCTGCGGCGGGATTAAAAGAAGATAATAAGCCCATTTCAGCCTTGTTTTTCGCAGGTCCTACAGGGATAGGAAAAACTCATTCAGTAAAAGTTCTAGCTGAGGAATTAGATGTGCCGATGATTACTTTAGACTGTTCTGAGTATAGTTCTGATCATGAATATTCTAAACTGATTGGTTGCCACATGCCTGGCAGCAAGGTTCTTATGACCGATGGTTCTAGAAAAAACATAGAAGATGTTAGAATAGATGAAGGAGTTATTACACATAAATGCAGAACCAAACCTGTGGAATTTATTCATAAATATAGATATAAAGGTAATATTATAGATATTACTCCTGTTAATACTAACATTCCAGTAAGAGTGACTCCGAACCATGAAATATTTGCAGTAAAAGCTGAGAAATGTATTCACAATAATAGAAGACATGTAAAATGTAAACCAACCTGTAAAGTTAAATATTGTAGTAATAGATTACATCAAGCATACAAACCTGAATGGGTTAGAGCAGATAGTTTAAAAACTGGGGACATAGTTTTTTACCCGAGATATAAAACTAATGGTAGTGTTGTTACTAAAATAGATCTATGGGAATATTGTAAAGACTTTCCAAAATTCAAATGTGATGAAAAGGATGTATGGGCTTTTGCAAGTCGTAAAATTCCCAGGTATATACCTATTAATAAAGACTTTATGAGGTTAGCAGGTTATTATGTCAGTGAGGGCGGTAATAGTAATGCTTTAAAGTCAATTAATTTTACTTTTAATAACAAAGAACATTTTGAAGTTATAGAGGTAGTTAAGTGTATTAGAAAATTGTTCGGCTTGGAAAATAGAATTAGGGTAGAAAATAGGAAGGCGAGAAATTCAGCTAGAATTTGGTTTTCCTCCAGAGTAGTTTGTAATATGATGTCTTGTTTGTTCGGACATAATGTTTATACAAAAAAGATACCTGCATGGTTTAAGGACTTACCAGATGATCTTATTAGGGAATTTCTGGAGGCTGCCATTTTGGGCGACGGTTGTTTATCAATAGAGAGACGGGTACAATATGACACAGTTTCAGAAAATTTATATTCTGGGATGCAATTACTTTTAAGACGCCTGGGGTATATAACACAAACTCAAAGGCATGTATCTAAAAATCCTAGGTGGGCGCCTAGATTTAGAATTTATTTAACTGGAAAACAAGTACAACATTTTAGTGATAATTTTAAACTGGATGTAAAAGATAAAGATATCAGGTATCCTTACCAACGAATGGCCTATGTTAATGATGATTATATTTGTTTACAGATAAGAGATATTAAAGAACATTATCATGATGGTTATGTACATGACCTATCAGTAAAGGATGATGTATCGTATGTAGTTGAAATCATTACACATAATAGTCCACCCGGTTTTGTAGGTTTTGACAAGGGAGGACGGCTTACCAACTTCGTTAGAGAAAATCCTTATTCAGTTATTCTTTTCGACGAGGTAGAAAAAGCCAGTCATAAAATATATGATATTCTTTTACAGATAATGGAAGAAGCCTCTCTAACAGACGGTCAGGGAGATACTGTAGACATGAAGGATAATATTATAATTATGACATCCAACATTGGTGTTGAAGAAATTAAGAACTCCGTCAAGGGTATAGGTTTTGGTGTAGGTAGGGATATAACGGATGAAAAAAAGAATACTGCTTTAGAAAACGCCCTTAATAAAAATTTTAAGCCTGAATTCTTAAATAGATTAGACGGGGTGGTTTATTTTAACTTATTAGAAAAGGATAGTTACATGGCTATTATAAATCTTTTACTTAAAGAGTTGGCCGATTTGGCCGGCAGGAAAAAGAAGTTAGATTTAACATTCTCTTCTAAAGTTAAAGAATTTATTTATAAGGAAGGGATTGATGAAAAGTATGGTGCTAGGCCTCTAAGGAGGTGTATTAAGAATAATATAACCACACCTTTGGCAATGAAAATCGTTAAGGAAGATCTCAGGAGAGCAGACATTAAGGTTAAATTAGAAAAGGGTAAAGTAAAATTCGGTATAACAGAGAGGGAAACTGATGAAGATCTCAAGTTTACAACCACTACCAGTGGGTCCGTTCTCAATTCAAAAAGTACGGCTTGACCTTGTGTCCACAGATTGTTGTATACCTCCTTTTATAGTTACAAAAGATACGTTGGTATTGGTAACAAAAGGGACCTTGTATACTAATGTTAATGGTGTAGAATATGCTGAACCTGGAGGTTACGTTAGATATTTAAAGCCTGGTGACAAGGTTTATTTCACTACACATGAATCTGTTTCTAGACTACTTTTTGAATACACAGAATTTACTTTGATTTCAATATAGGAGGTAAGCCGTGGGCCTTAGAATATGTGTTGTTTGTAATGAGTGTGGAACCGAGCTTTCGTTCAAAGTTGAACAGATTGATGATACTTTAACTGTTTATCCAACTGCATGTTCGGATTGTATTAAATACGAGAAAGAGCAGAGTTATAAAGAAGGCTTATTCGATAGTAAAATAGAAGGAGGGAATAATATGGAAGTTTTAGGTTATGCGCAGGTTAAAGCTAGATATATGTATCAAGGTAGGATTGATGTTTTTAAACGTGCTTTAGAAACCCTACAACAATTAGTGGAAAAAAATGAAGCAGACAACATTAATCCTGAAAAGGATTACATAAAAATAGAATATATTAAAGGAGAAGAATAATGGAAATTATCTTAAAAAGAGTATGTGATATTATAGAAAATGATGAGTATTGCCCGATTCCGCTCGAAGTTATTCCTAACAACATGGGGATAAATTTGTGTTCTGTCGAAGCCGTTTCATGGCAAAAACAAGAAGATGGTCAGTTGGTGAATGTATCTATTTACTTTAACCCGGCCTAAAGGGAGTTTTAGAGGAAAATAAAATAGGGGGAGGAGTTAATCACATGGGACATGGACGTAAATGGCTGAGAGAAGAAACTGAAATTCTTATAGAGAATTTAGAAATTTGTACTATTAAAGAACTTATGGAATTACTTCCTTCTCGTTCTCAGAAAGCCATAAACAGAAAAATAGAAAAGCTTAGAATTGAAGGTCTTGTAGGATATAGGAGATCAGATAGTAAACGCAGGAGTTTTTATCAACGATGAATAAATATGAAACACAGCCCTGTTCTGAGCTCAAAAAATCGCACTGACGGAGAATAGAAAGGAGAAAGATATGACTCCAGATATAATTTATTTAGCTGCTCTTGGAATTTCTATTATAGTGATAGCATTGTTATTTTTTAGTAGAATAAAATATAAGGAATGGCATAGCGATGTTAGTATAGATTATAAAAAATCTATCGAGGCCCACATGGAAGATAAAGGAAATTTAAAGGTGGCTAAGCACGCTATAGCTGAAATGAGGATAGAATTAGATGAACAGACTAATGTTTTATTGACTACAAGAGCAGAGTTGAGAACTATATTGAGTCAGAAAAAATCTTCTGAGGTAAGATTAGGAATGGATGCTGAAATACTAGCTCCATTTTTAGAGCAATTTCCTTATAATCCCAAAGATGCAAAATTTTTAGGAGAACCTATTGATTTCATTATATTTAATGCAGATAAAGAAGTAGTATTTGTTGAGGTTAAGAGCGGTAATAGTAAACTCAGTCCTAAACAGAATAAATTAAAGGGATTGATAGAGGAAGGAAAGGTTAAGTTTGATTTGATAAGGATTAAGGCTTGATATTTAATTTCGGTAAGCATATATATAATGTAAATATTCAAGGAGAAATATAATGCAAGATTACTTATATACAACTTATATAATCAGTCCCTTATCCAGTGTCGTCCATGTTAAAGGATATGAAGAACTTGAAGTATATAATTTTAGGTTCAGGGTTAGAGAAGCGTTTACTAAATATAATATAAACATCGTTGATCCTGTTGATATGGAAAAGGTCAATGTGGGATATTCGGTAGAAAGATTTTCTGCTATTTGTTATGAGCTAAAAAAGCTAGGTGAGTTTGAGGATCTTGCTAAGTTGATAGCGCCTGTCACCCAGTCAGATCTTAAGTATGTAAGAGCTTCGGATTTTCTGATCGGTTATTTCCACGACCGTTTTTCTACCATTGGGGCAATAGATGAATTATCTGAAGCCCGTCGTTGTAATATTCCTGCCTTTGTAATGATTGAAGGAGTGGAGGACATCTCCGCATGGCTGATTGATATGATCTATAACGCCGGGGGAGGAAAAGCGTTTGTAGGTAAGAATAAAGTTAAGGATTGTATTAGTTACATTGAGAATAGATATTTCAAAGGCCAAGATAATGAACGCTTGAAGATAATAGAGAAGTATAGAAAGAAAGGGATAATATAATGAGTAATGATATTTTTATTTCAACTCCCCTTAAAAGTTTAGCTGTATATCAAATACTTGCAAGAAAACATAACTTAGAAATTTGTAATATGTCTATTGAAACAGTTATTGGTGAAGATGGTTACAGGTTTAGTTTTAAATTAAAAGGTAGTAGTTTTGATAAGAAACGTTATACAGAAGATATGAATATACTAGAATGGTACGAAGACCGTATAAACGGTAGTGTTGAAGAATGAACAGATTTCTTGAGCCGCAATCCTCGGAGGGTCTCCGAGGTTAGGCTCAACTATTGATTTTGTATATACTTTTTAATAACATCTAAAGGAGCACCACCAGTGGATACTACATATCTAAACTTGGTTACAAACACAACATGGTAAACGAGAAAGAACTTACAATGTGCCTTACTTTTAAGGTTGTTATACCTCATGAGCATACCTCCATTTTGGATAATTTATATTCAAAAGCAAAAATTTGTGTTGATAGAATGCTCAAAGATAGAACAAAGTCTTCTTCAAAATATTACAAAGAAATACCTTGTGTTCTTTCTAAATCTCTTATTTCAAAATATCAAAGGAATAAAAAACTAAAATCTGTTAAAAATCTTGTTTTACCTGTTTGTGGTGATAAAGGAAAACAGGTTAAGGTTGTTGAGTGCGGGATGAAAATACCAGCGTTTTTCAAAAAATCTGTTATTTCAACAACGTTTCCTAAACCTATCATTGGCTTTATTAGACAAGTAGAATTTTTTAAAAGGAACGGCATATGGTTTATGTCTTACTCTTATAATACTCCGGTTTTACCAGAGGTATTAGTTCAAGGGTTTTTAGGTGTTGATAGAAATAGTACAGGAAATGTTGCTATTGTTGCTGACGTTATGACTGGGAAAGTTAGAAAATTTGGACCAGATACAGCATCTATAACTAAAAATTTTCGCAACAGAAGAGCTAAACTACAAAAGAAAAATGCTAAAAAAGCTTTAACAAAGATTAAAAGAAAACAATCAAGAAGAACTAAGGATATTAATCATAAAGTGTCTAGGTCGATTGTTGATTATGCCAAATTACATCGTTCTGCTATTGTATTAGAGGATTTGGGAAAGATTTCTAAAAAGGGCAAGGCTAAGAGGTATGTTCAAAAATCTCAATGGTCTTTTTACCAATTGGAAGTTTTTATAAAATACAAAGCGGCTTTGCTTGGTGTACCAATCATGTGTGTAAATCCAGCTTACACAAGTCAGGTTTGCTCCCGGTGTGGAAATATCAACAAAATAAACGGCAAGTACTACAAATGCTCTTGTGGACACTTTGACCATCGAGACGCAAACGCAGCTTTCAATATTTCTGCTAATGCGTGGTTTCTTGATGAGCAAACAGTAGAACATAGTGCTTCTATTGTGCGGCATATTGGTAGTCCGCTTAACCAAAGGACTAAGAAAGTGGTTCAATTGGAATCGTTGGGCGGTGCCCGATGAGCATCAAGATGCATATAGTATATAAGAAAAACTTAAGGAGGGAAAATGAAAACGTTGGAAAAAAAAATTGAAGAAGTTATTAATGAGTTAGAAAGTTCTTTAATACACAAAGATAAGATAAAAGGTGCAGTAGTAATTTATTGTGCAGACCATTTTGATTCTGGAGGTGGATTTAATACACTTGATAGATTTGACGAACATTTTATGCTTGTAGATATGAGTGTTAAAAAACTGCAGACGATTTTGAAGGATGTGTAAAATGGAAGAAATACGTAATATTATAAATACAGTGGAGGAAGCGTTTTGGCAAAATACGAAGATTTAACGGGACGAAAATTTGGTAGATGGGTAGTAATAGAAAGAAGTGATTATTACAATAGAAATACTATAATGTGGTTATGTGAATGTGTGTGTGGTACAAAAAGACGTGTTGCAGGAATTAGTTTGAGAGCAGGTCGTACAAAAAGTTGTGGATGTTTAAGAATCGAACAAAATGCTGAAAGATTTCGCGGAGAAAATCATTATAACTGGAAAGGAGGTCTTTCTACATCCCAAGAATACCGTAAGGATTACCATGAAAATTACTATAAGGAACATAAGGGGTATCTTAATAGACTAAGTAGGGAATACCGTATAAATAATTTAGAATATTTGAAAGAATATGATAGAAAACGAAATAAGAAACGTAATAAAGAAAGGCAGTTAAAGGATGACCCATATTATATATTTTCAGGTTTAAAAAGAAGATCTAAACACAAGAATATTCCCTGGATGTTTACTAAAGAAGAATTTGTTGAATGGTATAGTCAACCTAAAATTTGTCATTATTGTGATAGACGTGTAAAACGATTTTGCGGAAAAGGTAAATTTAACCCAGACGGTATAAGTATTGACCGTAAAGATAATAATGGGGTCTATTCTAAAGAAAATTGTGTACTCGCATGCTACTATTGTAATTCTATAAAAAGAGAGATATATACTTATAAACAAATGTTAAAGTATGGTAAAGAAGTTTTGAAACTTATATGGCAGTCAAATGCTAAGAAAAAAATAAATCTTATAGGAGGTAAGTTATGAATCATATTTTACTAATAGGAAATTTAGGGGCCTCGCCAGAGGGTGGCTACACTGATTTAGGAAAGTCGTACGCGAATTTTTCAATAGCCACACATGACCGCTGGGTCGACCAAGCAGGCCAAAAACAGGAGAGGACAGAATGGACTAGGATCGTGCTGTGGGGACGTACGGCAGAAATCGCAATGCAATATCTTAAAAAAGGGAGTAAGATCGCTATACAGGGATCTCTGAGAACTAGAACCTTTACCGGAAAAGATGGAGTAGAAAAGAAAATTACCGAGGTTGTAGGGAATAATCTTGAGATGTTAGATTCTAATGGTAATGGAGGAGGAAGGCCGGAGGGAGAAAGGACACCAGTAGATCGACCTGCTCCTGTAAGGGACAAAGTGGATAAACCTACTCCTACAACCGCAGTTAAAACAGAACAGCGACCTACTCCCAGTGATTCTCCCTTCAGTGATGATGAAGAAATGTTCCCAGAGTTTTAAGGAGATAAACAATGACCCTAACATTAGTTCAAAAAAAGAAATTTTTTGCGGAAGAGTTACTTGATATAAAAAGTGATGGGATGCAGAAATTTTTAGTCGAAGTATTGAAGAAATTTCCTGATTACTTTTTTACCGACTGTCCTGCAAGTTCAACGGGAAAATACCATCCTGCCAGACTTAATGAGCCTGATGGTACTTATATTCATACCAGGCTTGTGGTTAGAATAGTCAAGGAACTATCTAGAATTAGTGATTTGGATATTAATAGAACGGATGCTTTAATAGTAGCTGCTGTCTGCCATGATATGTATAAGCAGGGGTTTGAAAAAAGCGGACACACTACTTTTGAGCATCCTGAATTGGCAGTAAAAGTTATTAGGAAAGTTTATTGGGATAAACCTGATTTGATATCCTTTCAATTATTTACTTTAATGACTGATTCTATGAAATATCATTATGGTAGGTGGGGTTATCATAAAATGTCTCCTATTGAGACAGGTTTTCTATTGGGAATGTTACATGTTGCTGACGCAATAGCATCAAAGTTTCATTTAATTCTTAAAGGATTAAATATTTTTGAGGTAGAAAAGGAGGATTAATTTAATGGCTGAAAAAGAATTTAAATTTACATTGACAGAAGCTGAGAGTAATTTGATTATTCAATCTCTTAGTGAATTACCTTTTAAGATGGTTAGCGGTCTTATTGCTAAGATGCAAGCTCAAGCTGCTCCTCAAATAACAGAGGTAAAACAAAATGATCAGAATGTGGAGAAATAGGATGAAATGTTTAGTTTTTAAACATAAATGGGGGGAGTGGTATAAAGGTGAGATAGGTATAGATTTTTGGATAGATAATAGTAAATGTAAAAGATGTAAAAAAGTAAGAGGGAGGGGAGGTATTCTTCCGCCTGAACCTTGGCCAATGCCCCCTTTAATAATTATAAATGAACTTTAATACTAAAGTTATTAATTTTTTCGCCCCGCCCGGAAGTGGTAAGTCCACTACTGCGGCGGGTACTTTTTTCAAAATGAAGCTTCTAGGGTTTAGTGTTGAATTGGTTACGGAATTTGCAAAAGATATGGTCTGGTCTAGGAGATATAATGAAATGGCTAATCAAAGTTATATTACTGCTAAACAATTTCATAGAATGTATAGACTGGTAGGACAGGTGGACTGGATAGTAACCGACTCACCTTTGTTGTTAGGACTTATTTATAAAGAAGATAACTATTTTTTACACTTTGATGATTTCTTAAAGGAACAATTTAATGCGTTTGACAATACTAATATATTACTTAAACGTACTAAATTATATAATCCTAAAGGCAGGTTACAATCTGAAAAAGAATCAGATTGTTTAGCGGGTGCCGTTATGGATTTATTAATTGATAATAAATTAAATTATCACATTATAGATGGAAATGATAGAGCGCCTGACAAGGTTATCGAGATAATAAAAGGAGGCTTGGAAAGCATATGAGAGTTAAAGTAGGTGATAAAATATATGATGGAGAAAAGGAACCTGTAATGATAATTTTATCAGAGGGCGAAAAACAACAGATAGCAGATATGCATCCTGATTGTAGTAAGTATTGCGTTTATCCAGATGCCGAAGAATGGCTTGAAAATGATTACGCAAAGATTATAAAGTGGATGGGGAAATAATAGGATAGCTCTGTTCTGAGCTCAAAAAATCGCACCTATGAAAAAAGGAGTTAAAAAATGGGCTGGAAAGAAGATGTCAAAATGCGTTGTATGTTTTGTGGGTTAAAGTTCCCAGTAGATAAATTAAGAGATATGGGAAACAGCCGATATCTATGTTATGATTGTATACGTGAACATTGTTGTTGGAGATAAAAAATGGTTTGTAAACTTCTAATTGGAAAACTTAGATTGTTTTGGGGTTTTTGCCCAGAGTGTAATTCTGATGCTCCTTATTTATATGATTGTCCAGTTTGTGAATATTATCATGGGAAATTTTCCCCAACAAAAGAAACTAAAAAGAAATGGTGGGAAAAATATAAGGCAAAAAGTGAAAACAGAGGAGAGAATTGCTGAAGAAAATCTTAGAAAAAACAATAAAATAATTTTGGAGAATTAAAGTGGAAATAGATAAAATATATTTAGGTGACTCAAGAAACATGGACAAGATAGATGATGAAAGTGTTCATCTTGTATTCGGCTCCCCTCCCTACGGAATTGGGAAGAAATACGAAGCTTATTTAAATGGCTTTGATGAGTATCTTCAATTGTTATATGATGTTTATGCTGAAGTATCTCGTACTGTAATTCCTGGAGGTAAAATAGGGATCAATATATGCGATATTGCAACTGGATCTCGTTATAATGAAGGTTTTCCGGAAGAAGTAATGGTAATACCTAAACTTGTTGATCATTTAAAATCTTTAGGTTGTTATCTTTATGCCAGGTGTGTTTGGGTAAAGACTTCTTTTCCTTGGACTAATTCGCCTTACACACATTTTGGTTCTAAGACACAGCATTCAGAATACAGAGTTCTTCCTTCGTGGGAATATGTCTTTATTTTCAGGAAAGGAGAAGAACAAAGAAAGGATAAGTCTTATAAAGACGGGTTGTACATCTCCAAGAACGAATGGAAAGAGTGGGTAACAGGGGTTTGGTACATAAATTCTGTTTCGAGAAATACCCTGCATGAAGCTCAATTTCCTGATGAATTAGCTAAGAGAGTTATTAAAATGTATTCTTTTCCTGGAGATATAGTTCTGGATTGTTGGATGGGCTCAGGAACTGTAGCAAAAGTCGCTCATAAATTAGGTAGGAAATATTTGGGGTATGAATTGGATCCTGATTATCATAAGTTGTGCCTAGCAAGTCTGTCCCAAAAGGATTTATTTTTAGACTACGATCCAGACCTAATAGAAAACCAAGAAGAAACAGAAATAGAAGCACCTGACATTTTAAATGAATTATTTAATGAACGTAATGAATAAGATAGTCTGTTCTAAGCTCAAAAATCGCACCTATGAAAAAAAGACGTTCTAAAAAAATAAAGACGCGGGGGAAAGAAAAATACATAATGAATAAATATATGGATAAATATGATGAGATTAGGAGAAAGATCCAGGAAGATATGGATACACATGGGGGGTTTAATGGTAGGACCTTGGAAGACGAACTATGGTTGGCGAAAAAACTAGAGGAGTGGACCGGAATAAAGTTTGAGAAATACAGGAAGTACAAGATAGATTTGAGGTCAGTAGATCATTATCCTGTAGTCTATATAGAAGTGGAAGGAACTAAGAGATATGATAGATTTGGGAACTTGAATTGGCCAAAAGGCCATTCTTGTCCTATACCGTGGAGTAAAGGCTTTTCAATCCCCGCGCGGAAGGAACGAATAAAAGAATTTAATGACAGTAATGATGCGGTTGTGGTTTATATTAAAATTAATGATGATAGGAATGAGTGTTTTTTTATGGAAGGAAAGACTATTTCTGAAAAGTTTAGGGAAGGGAAAGTTGAGAGGTATGACAATCCTATGACTGCTTGTAAAAATATGGATGATAATTTTGTGATGCTTCAGAGAAAGGATGTTGGGGTGGGATTTGAGGATTTTGTTGTCTTTATTAAGAAGTTGATTAATGCCCGATATTCAGACCCTCGGGCGGCGGGGCTAAGAGGTTAACTATTAAAAGGAGGTAACTATACCCCGATACTAACGCCTCGGAGGCGGGCGTTAACTATTAGAACTGGGATGTCTGTACTCCCATTCATATCTATCATCTTCTTCCTTGGAGTTGTATTCATGTACCATAACATTATCACTTAAAGGGGGATATTCGGGTGGAAACATAGTATGTGTGTCTATGAACAGCTCGAAACGCCACCCCGGAAACATGTTAGTTAAGGACTTAGTCATAAAGCCTATATTGAAACATATTACTTCTTTATCTTCTACTGATATTATAACCTTTTGACCAGTGTCTTCCTTTTCCTCTTCTTCATACCTTATTTTGTTAATTTCGGTTAGAAAGTCAATGTAACTTTTTATACCGTTGATAACACCTTCATTCAGTTTGTCTGACCTGTCTATACCTTTAAGGATAGAAGCAAGAATAATCTCACTTCTAGGACCCTCATCAGGTATCAAAAATTTCTTTCCTTTGGAAGAATTTTCATTAGATCTAACCCATACTTCTATGATGGATATAGATTCATTTATTCTCATCTTTATCTTCCTCTATTTTCACACAGCAATTACTGCTGCCACAGCCTACTCTTGAGAAATTGTATAGAGCGTTGAGAAACGCATGCTCTAGTTTCTTAAAGATCTTTCTTAAGGTACCCATATGCTACTCCTCCTTAAAATCGTCTCCGGCTACCGAAAATTCCCACAGTCCTTGTTTCTCAGCCTCGTCTTGAATATCATCTATCATATGTACGATACCCCATAGCAAGGATTCTGGGTGGCCTTCGAGTTGTTTTAGTAGAAGCTTTTTTTGTTTGTTCAACATCTCGAAACCAATATCAAGAGTTAATGTTATTTCTACAGGTTTTTTGTTTCTACAGTTAGATTTATTTCTTCTAACAACCAGGTCTTCCGTAAGTTTGCGTAAGGTCTTACTCTTCGGCTTTTTTCTCATCCGTCTTATCCTCTATTATAGGTTCATACCGGCTCCGTTTGATGGTGACCCTAACATTGTCCTTAGTTACCTTAAAATTGGTTATAGTCCCGTCCCCTCTCATTCGGTAATCTTTGGGCACATCCTGCCAAAAATTAACATATTTTCCTGGAAGGTAATTACCACCTAGACAACGAGTTTCTCCGGCTTCTAGTTCTCCTCCGGCTAGGTTCATAGGACGTGGGTATGTATCTCTTAATACATGGTCTATCCAATAAAACATATAGACCGTTTTATTGTTCCCATCATTCTCGAAACAGAACTTTATATTTCCACCAAAGGCATAAGATGGAGCTGGAAATAACCCTACCATTAAAAATATAAGACTGGTCATCAGCAATTTTTTCATCTATTTTCCTTCTCCTCTCCTTCAGGCTCGAACTCCTCACACTCACAGTTGTATGAGAAAAAACAGCCCCAAGGTTTTCTGGTTTTAAGGTTGAAATGTCTCCAATATTCATGTCCACATTTACATACTTCCCTGTTTCGGGATGGGTCATACTTTATCAGTAATTTATTCACTCTCATACCTCTCTTGTTTTGTCTTATAAAGCACTGGTAGAAACCCTAACCCTTTAAAGAATGTCGCTACTCTTTCTGTCACTACTCCCTCTCCCCCACTAAAATAATAATCAAGGAAACTTTCGCCTTTGCCTCTTATCTCTGCTACCAGCCCACCAGCATATCTCCACGAACAGCTATATTCATATTTCGGCTTAAATATAGAACGCCATTTCATATTACACAGGGCTGCATAGACCTCTTGAGCAAAATCGTCATCCTTGAATTTGTCGAAGTAAGGATTTAGGGCTATAATAAAGAGCTCATTATAGTTTATATAACTATCTTTATATCTAACGTAGGTCATATTTCTACCCTTGTCAGCTACAAATTCGAACTTGCTTCTCATTTCATTCTTCCTCCACCCTTTTGTTAGTCATTTTTCCCTTAAGGCTGTTAAGGTAACCCACATGTCTGTTGTACCAATCACGTTCCGATTCTAACCTGTCAATCTCCTCTGTATCGTTAGATTTACGCATCTTACTTAAATTTCTAAGAAGGTTCTGGTGAACTCTGCTAATTTCTGAATTAATACAGTCAAATATGTTTCCAGCATCTTCATCACTGACTGTAAAGTTAAACTGGATCATATCTTTACCTCCTTGTCTTTCGTGTTTTGACAGATGCTGTAAGAAGATCTCTCAGAATATTATCACGGCTGTCGCAAAACCCATCCGGCCAGTGTACTATCATACCATAACGGTTAGGCTTGATGTTTTTGCCTTCATATCTGAAAACCACTTCCTCGTGATTCAGAACACCCTTTGCTATTAAAAGCCTGACAGCATCTACCATAGCTGCATTTGAAACAACACGTAGGCCAGATACGGTATCCTTGTTAAATATTTCTGCTAATTCTTCTGCCCATTTCATAATTTTCATGTCGGCTATGGTTAAGCCAGCTTCCATGTATGAGATTACTAGCTCTTTCATTAGAACTCTCCTTTAGTAGCGTCTGGAAAAGTAGTTAGGTCGTTCATAATTCTTTCCCACCTATCCTTATCATGACAGACCCTTATAAGTTTAGCAGATATATCGCAGTCATGATATGAGTAACAATCTTGATCCTCGAATTCTATAAAGGTTTCGCCATCATCAAACATTATATATTGCGGATCAAAGCTCTTAACGCGCCTATCTGTACAGAATCCTCTTACCGCAATTACCGATTTGCCTATTAAACTAATCATTCTTTCATTTCCTCCAAGGATTTTTCACCTTTTACCTTTTTTCTGCTTACTATAAGCTCATAGGTGCAATTAGTAATATCTGTCGGGTACATTATGCGTCCTTCTGGCTGCAAAAACAAATTTATAACCTTATCGTCCGATACCTCACCAATGCGAAGTACCTTCTGGCCATCCACATATATGACCAGATCTTCGTTACTCATATCGATTCTTCTCATCTTTTGCCTCCAGAAACCTTTCAGTTATATCTATAGTAAGTTCCTCTATAGCCTTCCTGTTAGGTTCTCTAGGCAGGGGAGAGGTTTTATATAGTTCCTCGAATTCTTTATCGAAGTCTCCTACCAGTTCCAACAGGTCTTCGTAAGATACCCTGCCGTTTCTTACATCAAGCAGCAAGGGAGCCTCTGGACGAGGTAAGGTAATGTGTCCTTCCATAAGAGCTTCTTTACCTTGGAAGATTAACCTAACTAACTGGCTGGCGTGTTTAACGTCAAATCCGTACTTTTCTTCTAATTCGGCCCTTTCTTTGTTTCTGTTTTTATACCACTGATTCCATTGGTCCCACTCTCTTCTTTTGTCTCGGTAAAGCCTTTCTTTCTTAGTCTCATTTCTATATTCATTAATAATAACCCAATCAGGTAAAGATAGTGCCGCATTTATTTGCTCCTTACTTAGCCTAGGATTTTTAGGTAAGTTGAAATCTAACCTTTTAGGTTCTTCCATCTTTCCCTTCAATAAAAATCCTCTATGTGTTTTTATTCTCTTAAGTTGCGAGTACGCGTACCCTGTAAAGGTATATCTTACTTTCTTACTCATGAATAAGTCCCTGTGTTTAACTATTTCCTCCCAATAAGGAGTGCTAACAATCCAAAATTTCCGGGGGATAAACAGTAGCTCTATGATATTAGGGTTGTTGTTTGCGGCTAACCTCATGAACTTCTGTAGGCTCCAGATAATGATATCTTTAACCTTATCTTCATACTGCTCGAATCTATGGAGATAGCCTGTAAAATATTCACGAGAAGGTATTGCAATGCCACGAATATCAAGATCTGATTTCCCTTCGCAGTAAGTTCCATATGCATATGAACCCGCTATACCTCTAAATATTGTATGCTTGTCCAGATCGAAATTCATTACGACTTCTTCCTCGCAGAAACAATTGAGATCTGTTTTGTGTGGATTCCTCTATCATCCGCTTTTTTTCAAGCTTCAACTGTTTTTCGGCTCTGTGTATAAGAGCTGTGAGTATTTGTTCTGTATCACCCCCAAACAGTAATTCGAGAACGTAAGCAGGGCTTATATTATATTGAGGAATCATGTTCCCTTTTAGCAGGCTGTTAAAACCTGCTGTGCCCATTACCTCCCCTACTATTTCAATTGCTTTTTCTTTATCCATTATATCTTCACCCCATCTTCCCTATTAGCGTTCGCGTTTCACAAGATTTGGATTATCCGGCCTATCTTCCATTATTTTAGAAACTTTGTCAAAAGAGTTAGGATAAAAGTTATTATTGTCAACTCCTATATCCCACGACTTTCCGACAGGATCAAGGTCGCCATGAGAATGCGCATAAAAGTTCCAACTATTATAATGGCTTCTTGCCCATGTTCTCAAACAGTAATGGCAAACCACTACGAATTGGTTTTCAATCATTCTTTCCCAAATATGCGGTTTTGATTTCCCTTTCAACCATCTATCATGGCTGCCTAAAAGGAAAATATGGTTACCATTTAGTCTGTCAATATATTTCTGTGCTTCTTGATATGTTTTCGACCAACAGAAATCTCCAGCATGAACAACAATATCATCAGGACCTACAATCTCGTTATTCCTTTTAATCAATTCTTCATTCATTTCTTGAACATTATTGAACGGCCGTTTGCAGTATTCGATTATTTTTGAGTGGTTATAATTCTCAATGTTCGTCCGCAGTAAAAAAATATTGCGGACGAACGTTTTCCTCCTTACGGTTTGTTCTCATTAAGTTATTTTCCTCCTAATAAAGCTTACACCTTGACTTTTGTAAAGCTGTTTCAAGTCCCTCTGGCTTTTCTGGTATATCTATCAGTGTTCTGAATTGTTCTCCTAGAAGTTTACCAGTTCTGGCGGCATTTTTAGGGCTGTCTCGGTGGCCTTTGTAAACTATCTCTATTTGTATACTTTGAATTCTGTCATCAAAGAAAGGAGAGTTTCTGTTCCTAAAAAGCTGGTTTATATTAGAATATTTTCTTCCGGCCATACTTCCCCCACCTTTGCCTTCGTGAGTTACAAGCCCTGCGTCACTTAACAATTTGATTAATATATCTTTCCTCCAAAGGTCTATAGTTAACGAATCGTTCCACCAAGGAAAAGAAGCCCCGTACCCCAGTACACACTCAAGCCCTTTGACCTTTTGTTGTACCTTGTCAAACATACCATGTATTACAAACACAAATAAGGTGTCGTAGAATTCCATAAGAGTGTTTTTCATAGTCATTATAGGATAAAGAAACTCTCTTCTGGCGCTACCTATAAAAGCATGATCCAGTTTGTTCATATTTGCTTTTGAGGAAGCGGAGTCATACTTCTTATCTCTTTTCCACCCTATATTTATTACTGCACTACAATCCAAGGTTTCTGCTACATTTGTGGCTATAATGCCTGTTCTATTATCATCACAGCCATGGCCGTGAGGTGCAATTACCAACGCATTACTTTTGCCTATTATTACCTTTACCCTCTCATCTCCTGCATTTTTCCTCGTCGAAGTTCTGAGGACTAGCTCTTTCCCCTCTTTACATAAGTCCATGGTATATTTCCCCTTTAAACCTTCTTTCGCTTTTTCTTCTTCCCGGCTTTTTTAGGTTTTAGATTTTTCCAATCACCGCTTTCTATCGGTGCTATGTCTTTCGCCCTTAACTGTTGTTCAAACGCCATATCTGTCATAATATAGACCCAAGCGGATTCGTTACCTACAGTAATTTTCTTTCTACCGTAGTAATCAGGATAGCCTTCTATTCTATCTAGGAAATCCAGAACTTCCTCTTCTTCCAAACCAAATTCCCAAAGTTCCCCCTTTACGGAGTAACCTTTTTCCTTTCTGATAGTAGGATGGTCGTAGTTTGCATATAGCCTTAAACCCTTTACCTCTACATCTATAAGTTTCTTGCCCTTCACTGCTCCCATGAAACCATTACGGGATTGGCCGCTCATAAGAGTTCCGTACGAAAATATCTTTATCTTCCTTTCTCTGAAGATGTTATCCCAATTTTCTATATATTCATTACTATTATGTTTATGAGCTGCACTGAATAAATTCTCTGCCATTAGCTGTCTTCCCTCCTTTCCCATACAGGTTCGTTACCCTGAAACGTTACCGGTAAATCTCTCTCCTCCAACACATCTAGCCTCACACGGGCCGTTCTAGTAGAAGGTGCTATTGGCGGTTCTACGTGAGATGATGTTCTTTCGGCTGTTCTCATAAAACCTAGTGTTGCTTCTGAAGGCCTATAGCCTCTCTCTATATACTTGTGTATTCTTCCAAGAGTTCTTTCAGAATTAGTAACCATCCCTAGATTTATAACCTTATTTTCGAAATCGTTTTGGAAGCACCTGCCTTGTAATATAACATTTCCTATTAGAGCTATTTTGCATATCTCTATATCATAACCGCATATGGTATTTATAGGATCACACAACGGCCAGAACATCATCTGAATTCCAGTCTCTTTTCCACGAAGGCCGAGATATTTTAAGTAGAGATAGTTTCTGGATAACCCGCTATATCGTTCTGTATCGGCATGGTTAAGGAATAAATACTCCGATCCTGCCTCAGAATGTAACTTTCTTTTAAATTGTTCAGGTTCGTAAAGTGGCACATAAATGTCAATATCTCTAGGAGGCAACTGGTTGTCCTTAAAAGATACCAAAGATCCTCCAGCTATGAACATATGAGATTGTTGAATATGACGCCTTATGTAAGGGCCACAGAACTCGTCTAAAAAGTTACGATGCGCTCTTGAATATTCGTTAATGTACATTACTTCCTCCTAGATAAATTTAGACACCTCTGCTTTCCATTCCCCCCAGTTCCCACTAAACTTCACTCCTGAATTATCTATCTTGCTTAGTAACTCTGAAGCCATGTCTAATAAGTCTTTTTTGTTATTAAACAAAGGTTTTTCCATAATTATATCCAGTAATTTGTCTAGTATAACCCCTATCTTAGGTCCGGGAGATATTCTTAGATGCTTTGCAACGTCGGTACCATTAACAGCCATATCTTCTTTGCCGAATATCTCAGCTTCACTAAAGGCTTTCTTTATCCTTTCTTCAAAAGCTTTTTGTCTTCCTGTTACAGGTGTGTTCTTAAAACCAGATCCTAATCTGTCGGCTATTCTTAGCTGAAACAACGGTATCTGGCCTAGTTTGTCCAAATCGTTTTTTGTTATCCCGACCTTTTTTATGAATTTCCTTACCGTTTTGTTCTTCCACTTAGCCCTATAATCGTACATATGCATATCTATAAGAAAACATATTTCCTTTATTAGTTTCTCACTTAACCTTAACCTTCTAAGTGCGGTTATGGCTTTGGAAATACCTACCTTGTGGTGGTTGTGGAACGTAAAACGTTTTTTATCTTCGTTCCAGTTTTTCACCTTTGGTTTCCCTAGATCATGTAACAGAGCTGCGTATCTCAGAGCTAAATCGGGGGGAACAAAATCACAAGTCTTTACACAGTGGGTAAATACATCGTATTTATGGTAAGTTTTTTCCTGTCCTACCCCTCTACAAATGTCAAGCTCAGGTATTATTATACCAAGCAACCCGAGTTTTGCCATCAGCCTTATATATCTAGAAGGCCTTTTGGAAAGTAATATTATTTGTAACTCATCTTTGATGCGGGTTGATGGTATATGCCATGCCAGATTGACATTATTGATTACAGACTTAATAGCAGTCTGATCGATCCTATATCCAGTTTTTGTCTGTAAAGATACCATCCTCAGCATCCTTAAAGGATCTTCCTTTATCCTCTCATCAGCGTCACCCACAAAAGAAATGTACCTATTTTTTATATCTTGCATCCCCCCGTTGTAATCTATTATATCTTTCTTGCTCTTATACCCTACCGGTAGATACATAGAATTTATCCTGAAATCTCTCCTGGACGAGTCTTGTTCTAGAGTTACACCAGGGCCCTTATTTACCTCAAAATCTTTGTGCCCAGAACCTGTAGAACGTTCAACTCTAGGCAAAGCAATCTCAATTTGTTGGCCCCTGTTTACTCTGAACAGGATTATTCCAAATTTAGTACTGGAAAAAGGAACAAACTTAGTTTCTCCTTTGGTTTGTAATAGTTTATTAAGATTATCGAAATCAATATTCATAGCCACTATATCTATATCTTTTGGTGGCTTATTCCTTAAGGTATCTCTTACATAACCTCCTGCTATAAAAAATTCAACATTAGATCCAGCTTCCAGTTCTCTGAGTGCTCTTACAGCACTATGTTTATGTACAATATTAATCATTCCTGACCATCTCCTTCTCTAAATCCTCCCATTCTGTACAGCATTTGCTGTAGCTAACACATTTACTTTCCTCACATCTGTAATTATTCAGTTTTGTTAACTGTTGACTACACTGGTCAACAAGTTTATGCTCAATCGATAAGTCTATTTTGCCTTCCAGCCTATACATAGCTGCCTGTTTCACCTTATCCTTGATATTAATATTACAAGGTCTATCTAAGACAAATTCTTTTGTCATCATTCTAAATTCCTGTTCAGGTTTAGCAACGGTATCATGGATTCCTAAATCAAAAGGTATCTCAGAAACTAATAGTCTGACTCGGTCCAATAAATTTTTCCTACCTCTAGTTTTAAGGCTGTTTGATAGAACTTCTTTTGATTGTACCAGATATTTAGGTATTGTTTCTTGCTTTATTCTGCCTTCTATAAAACTTACTACCTCTTTGTGAGATCCAAAATAGCTAAGTAGCCTGTTATAATGTTTTGTTGCAGTGGCTACATACCAGGGAATATAGACTGTTAGCTTGGCTTTACCAGTCAACTTTTTGGTAAGTCTACTTAAGTGCAAACCGGTCCACAATACAAATTTGTTCTGTATATATTTATTCCATCCTTCATGGTTTTGGGCAGAATCACTCTGTTTGAAACTACTTATGAGTCTACTTACATTAAAAGTATTAGCCCGTTTGCCGATTATTTGCTCCAGCGCCTCCAGCGTTAATCCTGATTTTAAATCCTCATTACCTTTCGACAATACATTTATATTGTCCTCAAACATCTTCAGGATACTTGTAGTGCTATCTTCTTGTCCTAGTCTAGCAGCAGCCAGAACGTCTATAAAGTTGTCCATTATTATCCCTCCACAGATATCACTCTTTTTATAGCAACTTTTTCTTCCGAAATTAATCGTTTTTCGGCTAAGTATTCGGAACCTTTGTCTGTTATTGTCCTCCCTCCCGAAGATCTTAGTATGAAACCTTTTTGTAGCAGATACGGTTCTATATCGTCTGCTAAAGTCTTTTTAGATTCTCCAGTTAATACAGATAAGTGTTCTACTCCAACTTTTTCGCCAGCGTCGTGTAAAATCTTTAGTATTTTACGGTCTAGTTTTGTCAGTCCTACCTCATCTATGTTTAATGTTCTAAAGGCGTTCTCAATCATTGAATGATTAATAATCTTTTTCCGTTGAAGAACAGCTATTTCTTCACCGTTGTTCAAGTACTTAACTACAAACCTTGGAATACCTCTAGACCTTTTAGCGATATCTCCAGCCGCTCTATATGTTATCTCTATACCTCTGGATCTAGCGTGGACCAAAGCTATTTTTTCAAGTTCAGATATAATATAAGGCTGAATGGAAAATACAAGTCCGAACTTATCTCTGAATGGTTTGGTTAATATTCCGGATTCAGTTGTGGCCCCTATCAGAGTAAATTTAGGGACCCATTGTTTTACTGTCTTGCTCTTTCCTAAAGGATTTTTTATGGCAGAGGTAACTTGCCAGTACTCCATAGCTATGCCAAGAGCCTCCTGTCCTTTTAAAGGCAATTGGTGTATTTCATCTAAAAATATTATGTCTGGTTCAGGATCTCCTACTATCTTTCCATATTTGTCATAACCCTTATCAGATAGACTCTCCAGTAGTTCCCTTACACTTTCATTAGATTTAAGACTTTCAGGCGAAGCCTCTACAAAGTTTGTACCCATTTCCTTTGCTGCAAGTTTTGCTAGGGTTGTTTTTCCACACCCCGCATGTCCTGATAATAGAGTATGAGGTAAGTTACGTTTTCTGGACTTAGCAGCACTTATAGATACGGTTAACTGCTTAATTATATCTTCGTTTCCTATGTAACCTTTAAACATTAAGACCTCCTTTCCCTATAATAAATATGACATATTTATTTGGATACCACAGTCTTACCTCCATATTCTTTGAAATAGAATTTCTTCTCTCTTATGAACGATTGAGCTTTGGAATATGGACTCCCAGGAAAGGCATAACCATATATGTCATACTCATCAAACTCTCCCTCTGATTCTGTAGTTTCTTTTACAACGATAGATTCACCTATTAAACATTTTCCAGGCCTCATGTTGGAAAGCTCTTTTCTCAAGGTACCACCTCCAAGCTCCACTTTATCTATTACAGCCCCGATGAGATTTGTACAAGGAAGGTCTGTGTAGATACTAAAATGTTTGAAGATATACTCCCGCCCCGCCTTGCCCTCTTTTACTAAGAATAGGTCCACCTGCTGCTTACTTGTCAGAACTACCCTTGCTGTGTATTGATAATTAAAGCCTGTGTGTACAAACATGATCCCGCTTTTGATAAACTGCATTCTACCTTTTATTAAGCTGTTTAGAAGTTTACTCGCAATGCAAATATCTATAGCTACTACTCTACTTAAATCCATTTCTTCTATAAATCTTAGGAACTCTTTGCTACTTATCTCCATGGGTACCCTCACTTATTTTTTCCTTAAAGAAGAATTCTTTTTTTCTTCTTGTAACTTTTCCTTTTGTCTTTCCCAGTATTGTACAAGCTGATATTGTTGAAGAGATACAAATGTTATCAGGTCTATGTCCAGGCGCTGCTGTAGAAACCTTTAATTTTCTATTACTTATAGAACGTATTAATGCTTCCAAAAATCTACCTACTATACGCACATCGTCTCCTCTAAAAAATATTGACTTTTCATAGCTTAGCCTCTCTGTAGGTTCAAATTCGTTGAGAACACATGTACTACTGTCGCTAATAAAACGCATTTGTGACCTTATAGTCTTTATCTCTAAAGAATATATTTCATTGTCTTCAAGATTCACACAGATATTGTGGCATTTGGAAGTAGAGTACGGCATTATTGTCAGCTTTTTTTTCGTAGCATGTGTAAACCTTCCTATTATATAGCTGTTTTTAGTCATGCTTTTTTGTAAGACACCAATATCTAGGGCATAAATATCGCTTAGTGGTTCCATATATTCTAACAAAAATTTTAGTCTTTTCTGTCTTATTTTTTTACTCATCTTTTGCCCCTAAAAACTCTTTAAAGAAAAACTCCTTTTTTAAGGTCACGTAACCGCTTCTACTGCCCCTACGGTGTATGCTATCATAACATGTCCGAGGAGGATTTGTTTGTTGCAAGCTACTTAGCGGATCATCTATTAGGTTTTTTATAGTCTTGATGGCCTCTTTCTGGCTATCATAACTCCTATCAAAAGAAAGGGGGGTTGCTTTAGCTGTTGATATATTGAATATTTCTCTTATAAAAAGATCGAAGTTAGCAACCCTATCTATCGTCGTACAGCCACTCTTTTGTTTTCTTTCTATCCCTAATATAGTGGTGTCATAGTCGTAAATACCAATCTCCGTTAACCTGCCCATAAATGTAGCACCGGGCGACAATATCTTCTCTACAGTAAGATATAATATGACGTCCTGACCATTTTCCAAAAGTATCTTTGATTTTGGTGTTCCTCCGTATACTTTGGTCAGTAGATCGTCTCCTATTTCTTGCAGGCCTTGAGCTATTAATTTTATAACGTACAATTTAGAATAAGACGAAGTTATCCTTAGTCGGCTGGTACCGGGCTTTCTAAGTACTAATTTAGTTACAGCAATATCTTGTTCGCCTGTACGTATAGCATAGGGAAGTTTATCTTCTATCCTTAAGTCAACTCTGTCATTCTTTTCATTAATACAATGTATGGTTCTATGTGCAATATCTAGTATATGTAATATTCTTATTTGCCCTTCCCTATATCCTTGTCCTTTGTTATACTGTACTGTAGCTTCCAATAAAAAGTGTCCCATGCAGGATCTCCTTAAAAACATTCCGTAGTGTGGTATTACTGCCTTCATTCTTAAATCTTATAAATGTTAAGAGACTGTACCCCCTCTTGGACGTCAAAATATTATACCCCCCTTTCTTATAATCAGCTTTGATTGGAACAAAACCTGATTTTATACTGTTATTTATGCTAGGAATATTATCGCTCCTTATATAACTCAAAGCTATAGGGGTTTCTAAAAGGCATAGTCTTTTTTTGGATAATAAGTTTGCTATACCAAGTCTCCTAAATTCAGGCCTAACACATAGATGCATAAATTCGGTTTGAGCGTTGCTCAATTTTCTCATGCCACCTACGCCTGCTACTTTATTGCCTACCAATTCTACTACATAGGTAGTGTCTGTAGCTTTGAGACGGGCCGGGGTGAACCGCCGGGCCCACCCATTATACTTGTTTATTAGTTCGCAGATTTGCCCGGCGATTTCATCTCTCGTTAATGTACTAACAATCCTCATTTTACAGGCCTAACTCTTCGTTTATAATATTTCCTAGAACAGCCTTTACTGCCTGTTTTTCTGCATTATTCAGGTTGTTAACGTCTACACCTTTCAGTAAACCTTTTACACTGGTGGATAACCCTTCATCCACGGAAACTTCTCTATCCGCTTTGACCGCATCTCTATTTCTTCTTGACGTAGTAGGCCTGGATGTTCTGTTCGGGCCAGGGATCGCTCGTCTTGAGGATGAATTAGTACTCTTTTCTCTAATAATCTCCAGATGTTTTTTCTCTATCGCGGCAACATATTTTCCTATATTCTGTCCTCTCAAGCCAGGACCAGTGTTAGCTTCCAGTACGTAGTCAACTCTATCATCTCCCACCATAATATCTACGGCCGCAAAATCCAATCCCATAGTCCTTGCTGTTTTTCTTGCTAGATCTATCAGAGAGGCTTTTGGCCTAGGCACATCCTTGAATACCCAACCCCTATGCACAGATCTAATTGCTGTATCTGGCAGCTTAATCCTTTTAGGAGCATACTCCAAAGTCAAGTCTATAGTCGCGGTATCTATATCTATACGTCTTTCGCGTGCCTTTTCAATAATAGCATCTTTCCGATCTTTCCTCCAATCGTCGTAAGGATCGGGTCTTCTGACCTTCTTGGCCGTAAACAGATGTTCTCCGCCAAACACATGAATTCTGTACTCTTCACTTTTAGGTATGTAGGGCTGAAAGTAATGTGCTCCCTCACTCACTGCGCTTACCACATCTGCTTTTTGGAGACACAACCAGAATCCTTTACCTCCTTGGTGAAATTTGGTTCTACCGACTATAGGAAATGCTATTTCTCCTGCGCCCAGCTTACTGTCTATTGCTGATGTTTCAACAATTGGCAGGGCCACGGCTATATCAGCATCTTTCATTGCTATAAGGCTTAAAAATTTATTAGCATTTCGCCTGATGTTGGTTGGGTCGTTTAGCACATTCCACCCTGAAATCCGTGACGGGTTCCATCCATCTCCATGTTTACACCCGTAACATACGAGTAAATCAGGCTTAGAACTTTGAAAGGCAGGTCCATGGCTAGTATCTATTCTTTTCCCGGCCAAAGCCTCTGCCAACGCTTTACCTGTTACATCTGTTGCTCCTGAATACCATATACGTATACTCATTATAAATCCTCCTTGTCAATTTTTTTCAAATTTTCTGTTCGTCAATTTCTCTATTGACTCTTTAAGTTTGGTACCACACTTATCACATAGATCGGCTCTAAGCATTTTACCACTCTTAACCTCCTATTCTAAGAATATTCTTTTTTGACCTCTCCAATTATTTTTCAAGTTCATATCCAAACTCTTTATATCTTCGCGGGATGCATTTACTAGGGCTGTAAATGTATCTATTTGAGATTTATAATCGCTGTATTTATCTAATCCTCTTAATCTTCTATTTAATATCTTACACTCATTACTAACATCTGACGTTTTGCTAGCTGTTAGCAACCCTGTCCTTTCTGTGAACGTTTTTATACCGAATGATTTCCTTATACCACTACTACACATTTTGTCCCTTATTTCTTTATAGCCGTCTGAATAGATGGTCTTACCAGTTAATATTGTCTTATCTTCCGAGGTAGTTATAAAATCAAAGTTGTACTTTTTCTTCCCCCATCTTTGATAGAAAGACTCGGCCACTGCTTTAGTAGTCCCTAGTATCGCCTCAGTTACTAACGGATGACATAGCCAGATACCGCTAGGAGTTCGCCACTCCAATCTCCCCTTAGAACCAGAGAATTGCCATCTATCTCCTCCGCATCCTACTCCGTAACCTTTATGTTGTCTCCTTTTGTCTGCATGAGGGCCGTCAACCCTTATCAAAGGTATTACTACCAAATCGTCTAGTATATCAGCTAGTGCTCTAAACGTATCATGGTTAACCTTACCTTGTACATTAGGGTTGCCTAGGTGAATATGCCCACCGATAGGACACCACTCTCCTATATAAGGAACTCTATTTTGGTCTACATGATAACAGGCTCCGGCCATCCAATCTAATTCTTCCACAACCTTGTTACCCTTCCGTAATAATACGGATATATTGTCTACTACCTCTGATATATCTTGCGAGGGATCAGGTCTCAGTTCGGCCCAATTGCCATCAGAACCGAACTTATCATCAAAGGGTAGTAAATTTGAAGCTCTTACCACCTCCCCTTCTTCCATGAGCACAAACTCTGGATCTGTTCCTATCATTATAGGATCTATTTCATTGGTAACCCACGGGTCGTGTTTGTCCCTTTTGTACGTAATTGAGTCATAATCATCCTGCGATAGAAAGCAACATACATTCACATCATCTTGATTTAAGTCTCCTTCTTTTACCTGTCTGTTTAGTTTTCTCAAATCCTCCAGAAATACTTGTTTTATTTCCATTTCCTTCTGCTTCTTACCGCAAACAATTTTTAGTATTCCATCGTCAACAAGAGCACCTGAGGTGAATTCTCTAGCTTTAAGAGGCATTCTAGCAATACCAGTTTCGCCTGCCTCTGTCATTCTTTCTGATATATACAATTGTAGTTTAAAATGTGCCATGTAGAACCTCCTATCCTTCTTCTATATTACACAAAAAATCGTCTATTCTTTTCATGGTACCACTCTTGTTGGATTCTATAGGCCAGAGCATGTTAGAAACCATATCTCTGGAAAATACGTTTCCTTGGATGCCGACTGCTGATATTGCTTCATAGATCTCTGTTATTACGGATGCTTTCTCTTGGGAAGAGATCTTAGTTGTAAGACTGTTTACGACTATCTTCAATGCAATTTTTAGGGCCGAGACAGAGCCTCGTAATGTTTTCCCGGTCTTTATTGCCTTTGTCAATAACTTATTTATCTCATCTCTATTGTCCTCTGTAACTTTGATTTTATTTTTTAGCTCCTCCAAATCTTCGGCCAATTCTTCCTCCTCAAGCCTTTCTCTCCAAGCTACCCCGCTTACGAACGCTTCTTCAAATATGGAGTCGTATAACTCTTTTACAGCTTCTAGAGAGGTTTCATATTCGTCGAAGGGCATTTCGGCTGTACATCTCTCTATCACATCTTCCAGAGAGGATATCATCGACCTTCCTTTTCTAGCCTTCTCAAGCTCTTCATTAGCAGCTTCATAGACATCAGCAGTAACCACTGTGCCTATGTTTTCTTCATCAGAATCAAGCGGAGTGGATCTAAATGAAGGATGTTGAAACAACTGTGAGGAGGTGTCGTTCCCCGGTATTTCCGGTATATCATCTGAAGAAGGTTTGGTAAGAATCTCTCCTCTTACCAGTGTATCGTCGGATTCTGAATTAGTATCAGGAATTGTTCTGGGAACAAGGACAACCGTTTGCTGTTCGGCTTTAGGGGAAAGGTCTTCTATGATAGACGTGGCAGGGCTTTTCTCTATAGAATTAGAGATAGTTGATAGATACCTGGTTGCCTTTTCCTCATCCGTTTCCTTAGATCTATAATTATTAGTCCAATTGTTAGATGTGGCTGGAGCTTGTACGTCCACATAGATTGACTTCGGGGTTCTTACCTCCTTTGCAAACTTTGCTATTCCATATCCACTACTTTTCGAAGTGCCAATCTTTTGACTCGTATCAAATAGTACCAACCAATCGTCTGTATGAACCTTAGTTTCATGTTTTATCTCTGGTAAGCTTAACCTTCCTGGGAATAACAACCTTCCCCTGTTGTATCTTGATATGGAATCTTTTACATATTTATCATCGGATGTAAAAAATATTACTCCCATGTTCTCTGCTACCACATACTCTAAAGGCCTGCCGTCCCTCCAAAACATTACCTTGTTCGGATGATGTCTAGACACCACACACACAGCCATAAGACCTTCCAGCCATTTTGCTATTTCGCCCATGTTTTCCAGGGTAGGCTCTTCTTCTTTGAGAACATTGTGAACTACTTCAAAGATAGCAGCTGAATCAACTTCAGCAGCAGTAACCAATGCACCTTCTTTCTTTAACTGTTTTCTTATCTGAATATCGTTTCTCAATGTTCCGTTGTGAACACCTATTATAATAGCATCCTTGTCCTTCTCATCGGGGACCAGAATTGGGTGGTTATTACTGTTTTCGTACTCCGATCCTTGGGTTTTGGCACGCGTATGCATCATGATCAAGCTTAAATCAGCCTCTTTTTGTCTACATATATTATGGAAAGTATCGAACGGTCTTGGTATACTGTCCTCTAATATGGAACTTACTAAAGGCTCATCTTTGCTCTTCAACATAAAATCTTCAGAATCCCAAGGACCTTTCACGACGGCATAATAGTCGTCTGCAATCATAGCAACCCCTGCAGCATCTTTCCCACGCTCCTTTGAACCAGAAAACGCGTCTGCCAAGATTATCTGAACAGCTCGTAATCTATTTTTTACTTTTCTTTCCGTAGGGAAAAACATAGCACCTAAAATTCCGCACATAATCAACCTCCTATATTTTGCGTTCCCATATTTCTATTTCGTTTTTATCATCTAACTTTATACTTAACATGGCATTTTCAGTAAGATAATCATAACTACTGCTCTTTACTTCTTTCCATAAATCCGCTAACTTACCAGCCTCTTCGATAGATGATAGTGTAGTAGCAAACGAAATCATCATCTCTTCTTCTTTTTGTAGTCCTTTAACGATTACGCAACCATTGCCACTTCTTACCAAAGCCATACGGTCTGGAATATCTACATTGACAGCAGCATAGGTGAACGACCCTTTGAGAGAATAGGCTGTTTTTACTACTCCGTCTGTATAGTCTATATCTCTAAAATTAGAAGTTATCTTTATTTCGTGGTCCCATGCTTGGTTTAATAAGGCAAAGATAACTTCACTATCTACCTCCGATGTTCGTTTAACCTTCAGCTTTTTGAATAAATCGTCATGGTTGCTTATATGACCATTATGGACTCCTATTACATTACCATGGATGACCGGGTGATTATTATCATTATTGTTTTTATCACCACATGTAGGAAGTCTAGTATGAACCATAACGGATATTGTTTTAGAAGTTAAGTGTGTCCTAACAAACTCCTTAAAGGAGGGTAACTCAATCAGCTCTAAGGAACTCACCGGCTGCTTGAATACTTTTACACCGTCACTTCTGATTATTGCCAACCCAGAAGCATCTTTGCCATGATTTTGCAAAAGTTTTAATAATGCCGTTGTAAATTTTTCCAACTTTCCTATATTACTAGTTGTCAGTAGGGTACTTTTTGGACTAATAAAAAACCCTCCTATTCCGCACATATGTTTACCTCCTCATTACCAAAGTTTTAGTAGTTTCATTCCAGACCATTTTATCTGTTTCTATCTCTTTTTGTATGTACTCATGTATCTTTCTCGAAACCGTATCTCTTTCTCTGTTAGTAGGTTTTACCATTTCATCTACAACGTGGTTTACCCACTCACCCAGAGACGAACAGTCTGTAAATATTGACAAATCTATAGATTCATCTACCATAACTAGTATTTCATCGTTATGATATTCAGGGATGTATTTTTCCATAGTAGACTCTATGTCTTTGAACGTCTCTCCTCCTATCCTTCTTATGGAAATAGGTTTGGATGCCAAATCTTTAAGTATTCCATAGACAGGCTCTTCTTCAAGGAGTATAGGTTTTAGAATCTCTAGTAAATTCTGGGAATCCTCTATGTACCTCTCGAAATATCTATAGGCAGTGCCGGTATTAGAAACCCTTTCGCCTTCCCAACCACTAGGACAGTTATTACAAATGGCAGTATACTCCTCTACAAGCCTTTTAGCTTCCTCAGGCGACTGGGCGTATTCCATAACTCCATAAAGGCTCAGGTCTACGGCCTTTATCAGCATTGCATAAATTAGATAAGCCCAAGAGGCTATAATGGATGGATTCCAACAGGCGTCAGGTACTCTGAATTCTACATGAAAGATTTCCACATCTCCGTTAGCGTCAAATTTGGTCTTTTCTTCCAGTTTTTTGCCACTGTAACTTAAGAAACCGTACTTACCATTACCATTATTAGCACACGCAAAATGTTGGATCTTCTTCAATTCAGCCATAGATACTTCCATAGGAGATAGATCGTGTATACCTATCCTGAATTTTTCCCATCTTGTCAGGGATATTTTAGAGTCTAAGCAGGAAGTCATCCAAACCAGGGCAGCCTGGTATCTTCTAACCATTTGGTGCAGATTTGCCAAAATTATTTGAGGCATAGGGCGCTCTAGCTCATTTGCAACCTGACGCTTATTATTCTCTGAAGGGTAATAACCGGCTAACATGTGTATATGTATACCACATCTTTCGTCTATAAAACCGCCCTGTTCTTTTGCTGTATCAAGCATATCTTTAGTAGTCTTATATAATGTGCTAAATGTCGGTCTCCTTCCAGTAGATATCAATTCTACTCCTCCTCCTCTCAATGATCCATCAGTGGTTACGTCTAATACACCACTTTTACCTGCACGATCCACTCTTCCTGTAGGCCTAAGCTTTTCTCTTATTTTCCTTCTTATCGTTTCTGGATCGGGAACATCTTCATGCTGTCTAGAGCAAGACTTACATTGTATTACCATCTGAGAGCAATACCAACATTCTGGAACGAAGTTCATACAGTATTCATTAGCACATTCATATACGAATTTATCGCAACTATCAGTACATTCCTTAATATTTTCTGAACATCTGCCCTCTACATATTTAGTACATACCGAGCTGTAAGGTAACCCACATTTATCCTTTTTATAGTAGGGACTGCCTTCTTGGCAGTTGATGTGCAAGGCACATTTTTTGTGTCTTAGACATGTTTCAAATTCGGAACAGACACATACTGTCTCGACCAGTGTCTCACAGGAACCGCCTTTATATTCTGGTAGGTTAAACTCCACCTCCAACCCCTCTTTTATCACCTTGCTCAAATAACTTCGCCAATACCTTCTTTCTACTCGTGAAATTTTAGGTATGTGAGGCAGTTCTACAAAGTTCCATATTCCCCTCTTAGTCTTCATTTCTCCTCCAGTTTTCTATTAAATCTGGATTTAAATTATTTCCAGAACAGTTGTCTAAAAAGACAGTGATAGAGTCTTTATACCTATGCCACATTTCCATTTTCTCTATCTTGCTCCTTATATCATCAATGTAGATACCTAGTTTCTTTGGTTTAGCATCTACTAGCTCTTTGCAAATGTCTTCCCTGTCTGGCATATTGTATACGTCCTTAGAACTTATTGTTTCAGCTCCTTCCCATTCAGGTTTAGCGGTTTTGGTTCTGGTAAGAAAATCCTCTACCACTAGCTTTCCAAGGGTTATTACTCCTTCAGATAATGTCTTAGTTCTTAAATGAAACCCTCCAGGTACTCTGTACTCTAATGTTATAGACGATACCTCATGACTTGACGGTTGGCCATATCTGCCACTCCAGTATTCTCTGCTCCCGGCTCTTCTCATGGTTTCTCCATCAGCACTTATACAAGGTATACCTAAAAAATAATCTAAAGCAAATACCATCTGGTAGATATACTCCCTGTTTTTCAAAACCTTTCCAGGTAAACCAAAGTGAATGTGAAATCCTGCAGGTTTCTTTTGGAACCATGAAAAACCTCCCAATGACCAATCATTGCATTCTCCACTTCCAACCATTAACGTTTTGGATTGGAACCACTCTTTGGTGAATGCTAGTTTTTTAACGTCATTTGCCTTAAAGATAAGATCTCTAAGACTGTTAGTCATCTCTCTAGGATCTGTGGCAGGTTTTGGTCTGAACTCTCCTATAAACCCGGCTCCATCCATACCTATTTCGTCTCCTCCCCCGCACTCTCTGTGATAGATATTTGACAAGTACGAAAACGTCAATGCCTTACGTGTATTCTTTAGATATAGGAATACCTCGGGGTCGCAGCCTATGGTTACTATCTCCGGGTCTGAGAAATTATATTCTCTATAGATTCTACTAAAAGCATGTCTGTTAACAAACCCGTGATCTGCCCTTACAAGAAAATCTTTCCCTAACACCTTAGTTATGAGTACTAACGTTCCACCTTCTCTGACTTTTAATCTTATTCTGTCATTATTGCTTATACCTAGCCTCTCTGCCAAATCTTCCCCAACAAGTAGGTTGTTGTCCGCTACATATCTGTCATCATATATCTCACGGACAGCTAGGTTTAGTTTCATATGTATCTCCTCTATTCTCTACTTAACCTTTTAACTTCTAATGCTGATCCCCATTCCTCTCTGAGATTTTGGAGTCTTGCATTAGCCTGTATCTCTAATAATGTTTCTGTATCTATGAAGTCGTAAACTATGGCGTGTTTTTCCCCGTGGGCCCTTTGGGCCCTACCTACTATTTGGACCAAGGCTGTCTTACCCTTTATACCAATAGGTGTTAGGATATATATTCTGTTTATCCCCGTGTGGTCGAACCCTTCTCCTATATATTGGTATGTTGAGACTAATACCTTCGTTTCACCGGTCGTAAATCTCGTTACTGCTTCGATGTTCTTCTTGTCTGTCTCTTTACCAGTTGCTGATTCAGCAGGGACGTTCCTTGCCCTCAACATTCGATAGATCTTCTTGACATGTGCTACTCTTGATGTAAGAACGAATATAATGTTAGCAGGATTTAAGGCCTCTTTGGAGACCATATCTACTATCAACTCATTTCTCTCTGTATTATCTATTATGGCTGAGACCAGTGTTGCAAAATTACGTCCGTCATAGTAGAACTTTATGCCAGTTTTTATTTGTACAAAACTGGGAACTACTATCTCTCCAGCCTTTATTAATTCATGTCTGCTAATAACTGCCCTTATATTACCCAAGGCGTGAAATAATAGAGGTTCTAGACCATCCCTTCTGTATGCCGTAGCGGTCATACCAAAAACGTATTTAGCATTAAAATAGTTTACCACCTCAGAAAATATTATAGCTGGACAATGGTGACATTCATCTAGTATTACTGTTCCGAAACTATTCCGCAGGCCTGTAAGTTTTCTGTTTATGGTTTGAACCATAGCCACATTTAGAAAATCACCTAACTCTATTTCTCCTTTTATTATTCTACCAATCTTTCCAGTATCCATAAAACTATTGGCTCTGTCTATGACCTGCTCAAATAGCCTTTTGGTATGTGTGATCCATAAAGTAGGTTGTCCCAACATAGCTGCAATATATAATGCTATTATGGTTTTTCCTGCACCAGGTGGAGCTACTAAAAGACCATTGGTGTGCGTAAGCATTGTGTCTGCCGCTGGTTTCTGGGTGTCTCTAAGGACTATGTTATGTTCTATATCTTGTTCGGGAAATTCTGTTCTCTCATCCTTTATTACATATTTTTCCCCTACAGATTCAAACAGTTCTATAACATTCTCGTAGAACCCCCTAGGAACCGTGACATATTCACCGAGGTCTCTATATAAGGTAAGAAACTTTGATATACCCCTGGTCCATCTCCCATACTTGATCGCCTCGACGTAGACAGGGTTAGATATTACTAAAGTATCTTTTAGGTATGGTTTCATAAGTTCAGGCAGTCCTGTAATTTTGACATGTTCTGATCTTACTACCTCAATCATTGAATTTTCTCCTTGAAAAAAAATTCTTTCCTCTTGGCTGAACTTACACTCTTATTTGTTTTTCCAGCTTTATTATCCAAATATGTTTGAGTAGCCTCATAATCATAATAAGTAGACTTTACGTCTTCGAACGTCTCTCCTACTTTTTTCCTTCGAGAATTAGCAGCCTTACACCCCTTTTGGTAAGCATCCATAGCCTCTTCTGTGAGTTTGCCTATCTTGCCTTCGCACAACTCAACTATTACTTCGAAATACTCACCACATTCGGCTGATTCATCTGTTATACCGGTGAAAATGTCTTCTATATTTTTATCACATGCCTCTGTAAGTAGAGGACTGTTGGGGCGGATCAAAGATTGGTTTATCCTATAGCTCATATCTTTGACATTTATGGACAGGAAGCACCGGAATATAGATTTCTTATTTCGATGACATTCAAGGGTACCTGGGTCAGTGAAAGATTTACACTCAGCCAGGCAAAAGGGAAGCATAGTAGGCGTTATTATTTTGGAAATAAACAACTCTATATCTATGTAATACATTATAATACATCTTTCTATATCTTTTGAGGAGCATTTTAGTAGACTCCTCAACTGCATACACCGAGCACATAACATTCGAGCAAAGTCTGTCCTTAGGGATATACCTGACTCGCTTTGAACACATCCTTCACTGTCCTGCCGTCTTTCGTTTTCCACCATTCCCAACCGTTCCTCCTATTACCAGATACTCCTTCCGCAGCTGCAGACAAGGAGCTATAACATTGGCCGTTTGTTTCGTAACCTTGTGTAGTAACCAACAACTCAAAGCTTTTGCCATTTGGAAATTCCCCTTTCACGGTTGATGTTCCCTCTAACCTGGTCATATAAGGTATTCCGTCTTTGTTTATCAATAGTATTTTTACAGATACGAGTATCTCCGACAGCATATCTTCTACTTTGCCTCTAAATCTCCTAAGTTCTGTTTCAACACCTACTATTCTATCATGCCATCTAGAAACGCTCTTAAGCTCTGCTTCTATAAGGATCTCCTCAGGAGCTTTATTAAGATATATATGTTTTAAATTACGGTTAGACTGCCTTTCTGCCAAGGATATTTTAGCCTGTTCGTACTCCTTAATGTTGGCAAAGGTCCTATTTATAAATTCCAAATCCTTTACTTTAAACGGCATATTATTCTCCTTCCACACCTTCTATTTTTTCAAGAGGTACTGCTAGACAAGACCCTTTTCTAAATTTTCCATCCATACTATGACCTCCTACATCCTCACCAAATTCTACAACGACAGTCTTTAGAGTACTATTCGATCCTAAAAGTATAAATGTACTTGGTATAGTGCATACCACTCTACCGATTCTGTCCTTGAATCTAAGGTCTTTAAAAAGACTATTGTCCGAGATCCTAACCTTACTTCCTATTATACTATTTATTATCTTATGTTTTCTTTCTAGATATTCCCTTGATGTCATGTTTGATTGTCCTACGCATCCTATCCAACCATTATCAACCTCAGACCTTCCATCCTTTCTAAATAGTATGTATTTGTTTAGTACAAACCATAAACTGCGAATTGAGTCACTACTGTCACCACTATGAAATTCTGACCCTCCATAACCCAACAACTCTAGAGTATTCTCAATAGCACGAACGGGAATTCTTTCACCTATCTCTGTATTCATAATAGATATGCTAGATATATGCGTAGTTAGGTAGGACGTAAAAGCCATTGGATAAAACAAACAGTTTTCACCGGCATTATGTATTGTTATAGGACTAGCGTGTATTCGTCCTTCAAGTATTATAGCATAATCCAGTTCTGTGTTATGCAATGAAATAAGATACTTCCCTAATTTTAGTACAGGGCGGGCTTTATTCGGTCCGATGCGGACCGGACAGCCTCTTTCCAGCAAACCCGTATACCTATTATCTCTCGATGTCTCGGAAAGCCTTAGAGTAGTTCTACTTCTAAATAAACGTAAATCAGAAAATAAACTCGATTGGTCTAAAAAAGGCATACGTGCTGTCCCTCCTAGATATATCAATTCTCTTCCTCTTCGGTTTTTTCTACATCAGTCTTATTCAGTACTAAGCAAGATCCTTTTTTATATTTCCCGTCACAAGAAAAACCTCTCATATCTTCTTCAAAATTCACTATGTAATTACTTTGCGGTAAGATACATACTACCTTTCCCGGCTTACCGTTAAATATGACATTTACAGATTTTGGTTTGTGAAGGAGCAGATCATGAGAGCTATATGTGTTTGATTTACCATTATCCCATACGACTGTAATGATCCCATAACCTTCTTGACACACAGTTCCTATGACTTTGTTATCATCACACCATATTGGGTTGGATGGGCTGTTTTCGTATCGGTTGGTTGCCAGTATAACTCTGCTTCCTTTCAATAGTAACATAGCATATCCCTTAGATCTTTTTCAGGAGGAGCCGAAGCTCCTCCCCTTTATCTGTGGTGATTGGCCAGATTCGAACTGACAGCTCCGCGCTAAACCGCGAGCTTTTTTGATCATCCTATTTAAGCTACAACCACCAGTTAAGACTATGGAGTATGGCTCAACATCCTTAGCCTTAAACTATCTTCCTTAGTAACATAGTATATTTTTTTCAGGAGGAGCCGAAGCTCCCCCCCCACCTCTTTGGGTGACTGGCCAGGTTCGAACTGGCGCTCCTCTGGGCCACAACCAGATGTGTTATCCGTTTACACTACAGCCACCATACTCCTTGTTCGTATCTCTTTGAACAAATCTTTTAGTCTTAATGTTAAAGCCTCTTCTTTCATGGGCTCAATCTTAGCTATACTATTCTTGAATAGATACCCAACAAGGTCGTTAGGCTCTGTTTCCAAATGTTCAAGCAGCCTAATAGGATGTAGATTGGCTCTGGTTGCAAAGTAAATCTTGTGACATTTTCTGACTATTGTATTTATTATATTACTCTTGCCTTCTTCTTTATGTCTTCTAAAATGTTCTTTCAAATCGGTGATACCTATTTCAGATGCCTTCTTTTCTATTATTTTGCATAGAATTTTACTACCATCTTGGCTGAATCCCATTTCCACCATTCTTTCTACTTCAGCTAAGCATATGGCTTCGACACACCTACTATGTAAACTTTCCCTGCCATGCTTTTGAGAAAACACACTGTTACCAAGATAATCTAGCATCTTTTCTATAGTTGCATGAGTTTCGACGTCTGAATATCCTACCTCGCCTTCAACGATTCTCATCAGGTTATATGCTAAAGCTATTACTGGTCCTGTGTGAGCCTTAACTCCTACAGATTTGCTTACTATCTCTGCATGTCTCTCTGCTGTCAGATCAGGAAAGATCGTTATCTGTAATTGGTTTAAGTTAATCGTTCCTGTAAATGGGACCTTCTTATCATTCATCTCCTTTATTATTTCCGCCCGATATGGGTGAGGGTTGTTAAATTCCTCTATGAGAGCCATCTTAGAGGCAGGGGTGTGGAAAGCCATCGGGTACAGACAGTCTCCGTCAAAATCGAGGTTCTGAGATATTAAACTGTTACCACTTACTCTTATAACGAATTCACATTGAGGATCTTTGGTAACTCTTATTTTCTGGACTCTCAGAGACACAAATCCTAGGCAAGGAAATCTCTCGATTATTATGAGGTCCCCAGTCTTTACTCCTAAATCTCTAGCCATGGTCTCGTGAATTTCTATCCAGTTTTCAGGAAGTTTGTCCGTAACGGCTGCACCGGCCCTTGTGGAATATGGGTATCTGATTGATAAGAAGTACTGGCTTATGTCTCCTGTTTTTGTAGACAACTTTCTAGAAACTCTGTTAAAATAGATAGACACGGCTCTTCTTATCTGATTGTCTTCTCCTTTCTGGCAAGCTAGTACTATCCTGTTAAGATAGGCCCCCAGCTCGTCAATACCAAATGCTCCCGTGTTGTGTCTCCACTGTCTTCTGTATTTTCCTGCAGGACCTATAACTTTATCTATTATATAAGTCTTGCCCTCTTTAGCTATACCTTTATTTACTTCCCCTTCATACACCTCTTCCCATGCGTTTTTCGGAACAGTTATCTGTATTTGGGTAGGTAATTGAATGATAAACCCTTCCGAACAAAAATCTTCATCGCATACCGTTCTGTACAGATCCAGAGGTTCGAAAAATGACAAACCTCTTGTTTCTAAAGGTTTCATTTTACTAGGATCTAATATGGGTAAGTTAGTTGGATAGTTCCCCCTCAAGCCGTCAATAACCCTTAGCATATCTTTAACCTTACCCATTCCTTGTTGATAGCTCAATATTTCATCTACAACAGGGTTCTTTGGTCCGAATATGGTTATCAAAGATTTTAGTTCAATAGGTGAAATTTTGGTTCCGGCAGGTCTTAGTCCCTTTCCGTTCAACCTGTTTACAGTTCCCTTATCCCATTTCTGGTCTTCAACATCTTTGCTGTGGCCCCAAAATATCCAACCACATATACTGTCGAATTCACCCCACTTTGTTCTACACCTATTTGTTCCATCTTTTGCGTAGCCTTTGTCGCTCAGGGATTTACCCAACACATCGTTTGTAACAACACCTTTATCTCCAATTACTACCGGTTCCTCTATACCGCAAGTCAGTGTTGTTAAGGCCTCTAGGATCTGCCCGAAATTCTTTCTCTTTTCTTCTACAGATTTCCCAGAGACTATTATATCAATATGAATCTGTTGTTTTCTGACAGGGTCCCACATTTCTCCTGTCTCTTCTATTTTAATAACTCCCTTATTTCCATGTAGATTTGTTATTTTTGTACCATCCCTAAATTTCCTGGTTACCTCCACAGTTACTATATGGACCACCATCATACATCCGTTGAATGGGAGTTCATCCTCCTCTACTGATATTACTTTAGCATAGTCACAGTGTAATCTGAATATTATAGGATCCCCATGTATTTCTATGCTTATAATATCGCCTCTTTTTATCTCTTGGTTGGACTTAACAACAGGAGTTCCCCAACAGACAAAAGATCTTTTGTGTTTAGACTGTAACCTCTCAGCTGTTTTCTTAGATACTATTATCTGGTCTTCGAAATTGAGAGGAAGATCAATAAAGGCCGTCATCAAATTCCAGCCTTTACGACTCACTCCTTCGTCTATTAACTTTTGCATGGATTTAGATCTCACCACAGGTTCTTCTTCCCCGTCTATACCTAAAGTCTGATATAGGTTTCTCTGAGGATTATGGTGTCGCAGACCATAAGGAGTGTATTTCTTCAAATCTTCCATTAAAAGGTAGTTCTTTGTGGCCAGAGCAGAGTCTGACAGACCTATCAGACTCCAACCCAGGTTGAAATACTTCTTACTTTGGTTCACTTTATATTCTAACGTTTGATCAGGAGATAGTGAGCTAAAGATAGGATCTATAACCATTACTCTACGGTTCATTGCCCACGTTAGCATATCCTTCTCGTGTAAGGGCAATTGGCTAGTTAGATCATTTATCCTACGCTGGGCCTCGTTTAATCCAGAGTAGTCTTCATTGCAAAAACCTAAAATTATCTTCTCGTTAAGACACTTTGTAATCTTGTTATCATTTATAGGGTGGTCAGCACCACAGGTAAGCATTATGTATATTATGTCGAGATATGAGTAGATTTTAGAGTCTCCCTCTATTATCCATTTACACACAGCTCTTTGGACTCGGTTCCCTATTTTTACTAACCCATTATCCTCCTTCCAAGGCATAGGTATGAATAATTCTTGGATCTCTTCACTATCTCTGTTCTCGAATCTGACAATCATGTTTCTATTACGAGTTATGATTTTCACTCCAATTTTTATTGTATCCAGTACACCCCCTCTTCTGATGTTGATTCGTTTAATGCGGTTAAATAAGTCTTTTTGTACCCTTCCCGTAAATTCAGAGATTTCTTTCGTCAAAGTTAACCTCCTTATGTATTCTTCACAAGAACAGGAAAAACATTACGCTAGAACTTTCATCTGCGGCCTTTCTAGTGGTTCTGCAGTTTTTCTAGCAATCTTTTCTTATTATTATTTATGATGTACTTCCCTAATAGGTGTGTAGGGCCTGTGCCTTTGGATAACACCTTGCTTGAAATTTCTACCAATGCAGGAAGTAAATAATTGGGCGAACAGTACGTACACACCATCTTAGAGCTAGAATATGACCTCCTTTTCCACGTTATCTTATATAAATTAACCATTGTTTGGGTTTTACATATAGCACATGTTTTCATAATATCTGATCTTCCCATCCACAAATACAGCTTATTTTTAACTGGCCGCACTCTGGGCAAGGCTGGAAATGCTCGGGAAAGCATTTTTTGCATGATGAAAAGCAGCTCCCACTAAGCATACCATTACCACAGCTAGGACATACCTTTCCCGTAAATCTACTAGAGTGATACGTTTGGCATTTTCCGGATATACTCTTAAGGAAGTCGTCAAATTCCATATCCTCTGTAGCCACTTTGGCTATACCGGCCATAAGAAATAAAGATTTTCCTATACATATATCACACCATCCTTTAGCCTGTTTCCTGCCTATTATTATACCATCTGATCCCTCTAAAACAGGACTTTTACATTGTCTACAATTCGACAGCTTCTTATTACTCATCGTCTTGTACTTCCCTCTCGTCCATATCGTCCTCTTCGGGAGGTACCTCCTCTAATCTCCGCCCTACGCCCTCCGTTCCTGGGTGTGAATCGATGATAGGAATGATAAACGATTCTGGGGGCAACCTCAACCTTTCTGCATTGTGGGTCGGTCTTTCCTCGTTAATTTCCTCTACGGCCTGGACTGATGGATTACTGTTTGCGGTCTGAAGATACACTCTGCCCATTCTGGCAGAAGGTGTTCCAGAACCCCCTATGGTATATTCTGGAGGTGGAGCGTTTCGAATATCTGGGAGGGATGGAGCGTCTGTGCCAAAGGAAGGTGTCGGTTCTTCATATTTGAATAGATCTTCTAGGGCGTTTCCCAAGCCAAGCCTGAATATGGTAGCCACCTTTCCTCTTGCTTTAATAGCACCTGACGCTAATATAGATGACCTAAAGATGTTCTGTCCTGATATCAAACCGGGAACTATATCATCTGCATTCCCTATCAAATCTTTGACTTTTGTATCTCCACTCAAGCTACTTATAAGCGTAAGAACCTTAGTATGTATTCCTAGGCGCGACATTACTCCACTTCCTGAAAAATGCACAAAGTTAAGATACAGATAGGCTAATTTAATATCTATTACAAGTCTGTTTATATTTGTAACTCTATCCACTACTGACATAGTACATGTTTCGCCGATGTTTACGAAACTATTCCTTAGTACTCTCTTAGGGTATTTTCTAAGCAAAGGCTCTTTGTAAGGTATGTAGTATATACCTAACCTACGGTATGTGTTCACGAATAAGCAAATCAATGTAGTATTTTCTGTCAAAGGATACATTGATGTGTACTCTTCACTATGTTGACGGCCAGTAAACGAAGGGTTGTACCTCTGTTTGTTATTTCCGAACTTATCGTCATGGAGACGTATTACATCTTTATCAATCCTTACTAACTCTCCTAGTAACATTTTCCTCCTCCCTTAACCGTAAGATGCTACTTCTTATACTCTCTAGCCTTTCATATAATACATGTCTATTATTATAATCTTTATGCTCGGACGCTAAATATACAGGAACTGTGAGTGACTTATACGCTAGTACTTTAAGCACTAGATCGGATTCATTTAAATCGATACATAGATCACATTTAAGACGCTTACAATTAGGCACATTAACACACACCTTGAACCCGTCTACGTAAGGCAAGTTGGCTACATAGGTCTCTCTTATCATTTTGGAAATTGTCATAAATTCTTCTCTTCATTTTTCATAAACTCTATGTTTTCTGGCACTATTATAGAATTTATGGAAGGAACAGGAGTATTTAGATGTTTACAAACATAACTTTCTATATCTCTAATCAGGCCTATACCTGTAAACCACCCGTTCCGACCACCACGGAAGTTTGAGGCAATATTAGTGCTTGTCCACATACTGTCTATACCCTTCATTATAACATAATCGATAAAGTGCAGTTTATTAGTAGAAAGATTCATCGGGTCTGTTGGTTTTTTAGAAGCATAGACCATACACTGTTTCAATTTGTTATACATATCCAAAGCACGTTCAAAATCGTGGTCCTGGATTATATCCCTTATCTCATCATAATCTGTCTTCTCCCAAAAGGCATTTATAGCTTGTTTCTTTTCATATTCGGCTAAACTTAATCTTGCAGCTATTCTCATATGAGCTGTAATAAGAGATATTAGTTCCGGACATCTACTCCAATAAGAGGATAGTGAATGATACTCAAAGATATATCCCATACCTTTCTCTTGAATAGATTCAAACGAACCGGGTTCAAGATAGCCTTCCTTGAAAGCACGCCTTGTTGCTTCGTTTCTATCTAAGATGACTGATAAAATACCGACAACCACATCTGCCCATTTTGCCATTACTTCAGGGTTCTTGTGAAAATACTTTGAGTTGACCTCAAAATTCCCCATATGTAAATATGGCACAGCCTTGGTTGGGTAGCGTATAAATCTATCAGGCATACCCTTACTTAATTTAGGAGGGTGAATTGCTACCTTGTATGGCGAGCGTCCTCCCCCTGGGGGATTCTGTAAGGATAAGGCACCTCCAATCCCTGAAATCAAGAACTCTCTACAGTCCCTTTCACCCGTTACTATTGTATATCTCCAACCATCTTCACATATTTCCATGCTATTAGGAACCTTTTCAGGGTTTATAGGTTCGTTCTCATTATCCAGCAAATAGACTTTCATCTCCTTTACACCTACCAGTGGAACAAAATTAGAGGCAATGACTTTGGTTATATCAGATGCTTTTATCTTATTTTTAGTTTCCATTTGTCAATCCTTTAATCCAATCAGTTTTCTAAAGTCTTCCTCACTTGTTTTTCTGACTATATCTAAAGTTCCGTCTATAAATCCCCTGTAGATTCTATTAGGACAATTCATACGTTCACTTGTACTTGTTGGGTCTATATGCCATGCCTTCTCACAATCCGCTCCATAGACTACATTAGCGGTTTTGGCTACGACATAATCGTAAATGTCGGATCCTGCTATAAATACTGTCTTATTCTCTATATAACGAGAATGTCTTTTATAAAAAGGATCGTCAGATAAGCTTACATGTATTATAGACGTCCTTACCTTTTCATATATTTCCATGCAATCAGTAAGATTGCTAGTATCTATGGCTTTCCTAACTTCCTCTGGTTTGACTAATTTCCAAAGACAATCTTCTGCACCGGATATCATGATCCTGTATGCCGTTCTTGTCAGACCTAACACCAAGCTTGTTAATTCGGGACTTTTTAACCATATGTTTGATACTTGCCTGTACTCTAAACCCCATCTGGTTTCTCTGAAAGTACCGGCCTTTCCATAGTATTTCCTTCTTCTATTACTAGCAGGACCTATATCCAGTAGCAACATAGGTATGCCTACAATTAAATCCAGTAACTTCACAAAGTCTAAAAAAATCTGGGGATCATCTAACATACGGTCTTTCTTACAGAAACTTAGATGGACATGCCCTCCACCATATCTAACTCTGTGAGTATTTCCGTCAAGGCTGCTCTCATTTTGCAAACCGGTATAGGCATTCCAATCTGGAGAACACCCAAACCTTCTGGCTTCAGGATCAGCATTATCTAAAATATTTCTATCTACTACCACAGACGGCTTCATTACTAACTTATTATTGGCGCCAATCTCGCCTTTTATATTCTTTAATACTTGCCAGATTCTTATTGCCAAAATCTCTCTACAGCTACTAGGGGTTACATTCATTTCTCCTTGGACTCCGTCGAAGAAAAACTTACCTATCTCAATACCACTTTTACTTAATACCCCTGTCTTATTAAACTTGGAAGGGAGAAACTGGCAAGCGCTCAGTGTTTTACCTCTTTTTGTTGTTATAAAAAATTCAGGATCTGCACCTAATATAGGACTTTTGTTAGATATTATATAGCGGGGTTCTTCCTTATGTGTTACTCTTGCTGTAACAGTCTTCATATCTACCTCCTATAACATCTTACTTTTTTGGCTTCTGGAAGACTTTCTAGCAACAGGCATTTTTTCTGCTCTTCCAAATACTTCTACACCAGACACCTCTATTATCTTCTCCATTAAAGCATTGTCTGGAATCATTTCTCGGTGGATTCTAGTCAATTTGTACATTCTATTTGGAGGCAGGCTATTGCCCATTAATAAACGACCGCTACTTAGGAATATACCGGTGTTAGCGGGATTACCACCCCCATATAGAATTAAGGTAGCTAATGGATAGCTGTGGCTGTTACTATTATCGGTTAGAAATATCAGATCTCCTGCGTCAGGATTTCTAACAACCTCTCCCTCCAACACCATTTCAGTGTCAGGCTCTTTTTCTTTTAGGCCCAGGGCTTCCTCCAGTGCATCTTTATAAATCTTAGTCTCCAAACCACATGTACATACAATATTAAGCACACCTTTCTCAGAGGAAAAAGCAGAGCTTGTATGTTTTACGCTACTGCGTTTTGTACATATTTTTTTTATCTCCTCTCTGCTTAACTGAACAATATCTGTATTTATACTTGTAATAGCCATACACTAAACCTCCATAGTAATTTAGTTTTATAAGATGTATTTTTTGTCCAAGATTTTACTAACAAGTTTTATAACTTCAGTTCTAGTTATACCTTTTTTTCTAAGGATATCACTATAGATTAAAGGCTTAAGATCTACTTCATATAAAGCATCTTTAGCCACCCATATCTTGAATCTGCTAGCCTGTATAAAGACGCTGTCGGTATCCCACTCATCACAAGATGTAACACTTCTTCTATCAAATTTCTTAGGATCATCATGAACCATTCGTAATGTTGGTAGAAGTAATATATTTATCGAGCACTTGTCTATTCTTGCACCTCTCTCGTCATAGTAGTTTTGCCAACGTTCTGGACGAATAGTATGTTCTGCTATGGTTTCTACTTTACCATAACTAGCTAGCACAAAGGCCTGCCAAAAGTCCATATTAGTTTTAGAGATAAGAAATAGCACACTCTTTATAAAACTTATCTCCCTCCACATGTGTCTCATATATATCAGAGCACCTAATATTTCCGTGGGACTACTGTCCAGTGTTATCTTTACACCCTTCTTTAATAAAGTATCTATGCCTCTACCCTTAGGTAGTAGTTTATAAATTTTTCCAAGATGCAACCATTTTTCCATGTCCTTCTTACTTATAGGAATCTTACGTATTTCTTGGGGTTTCAGCAATTTCCGTTCACAGGAATTAAACCCATAAGCAGTTATCGTTGAAATATCCTGCGTTTCTAAAAACTCGAAAGGATTATACTCTACATGGGTTAATTCTGTATGCTCAGCCATTGTGTCAAGAACGTTTGCAAAGCATATCCCGCTGGCTACATAGCCTTTCTCAGGGGTTTTTTGGTTATATATTCGGCATATTAGCTCTTCTCTACAAGGAACATCTTCCTGTATTGAGTCATATGTTTTACGAATTGCAGAAGGAAACTCTATCATATCCATTTTATATCTCCAGTTTTATTTCTACATCTCCTACAAGTTGATAATCATTGTCGTTTTTTTTCATAACCCACTTGAATCTGTCTGTTTTAAACTCATTCATTATGTGGGATTCTATCAATTCTCTAATTTCTTTGGCGGGAATAATAACAGTTTCACCCATATCTTTTTTCCTAACATCCTTCTTAGTATATTGGCAGACTTCCCACCCTCGTAAATCTTCATTCCATTTTAAATATAGGAAGTCTGTTAATGGGATGGGATCGAAAAATATATTCCTGTGACTGCCGAGAATATGGATAGGGCTATCTCCTTTTCCCCTTGGTGTTTTAAAAGTATTTTACTTCTACCTAATTCCTCTACCTTTTTCTCCCATTCTGATATAGACAGATCCCTTCCACTAGGATTCTCTATCGATATTACCATTGTATCCCAGGTGTGATCAGTGTAAGCTATGAACATTTCTATTCTCATATAGCCTCCTCATTACCCTTTGTCGATATAGCTTTCCCTAAGTATGCCAAGGTCTCCAACCGGTTTGCCATTTCTCCCAACAGGCATCACACATGGTATGTATCCAATATTCAGAGCTTTTTCTATCGCCTTCACAGCCACACTGTTCACATATCTTATAAGACATTCTTTCGTACTTGGCTATTATCTGATGTGCTTCTTTATCTGCTCCTGCCACATAAAATCTAAGACCCGCCAGTTTAGACTTGACCTGTATAGCTACCACAGGATCCAATCTCTTCTCATCTGCATATGTAGTGAGTTCTGTACACAGATCGTCTATGATATCATACCAGCCGTCTCCACAGCCTATACCCCAACACATACATGTTTTTGTCTTGGGTGCATCTTTATCCCTAAATATTTTAGGGAATTTTCGGTACAGTTTTTCTTGTAGTTTTTTGTCCATCTGCTAAACCTTCCCCCTCTTCTTTCCTTTTCTTACACTCTTCTGCAGATTCGCAGAAATTTTCATCACAACCCATATAAGTAGGGTCATATATAAAAGGGTCTTTCATTGATGAATCGTTCTCATCAGGGTTCACAAATTTCACACATTTTTTTCTTAGTTCTTTGTCCATTACCAACTTTCTACCTCCATGTTACCCACGTTTTAAGGAGGTTAGCAGAAGGTTTTGTCTTGCTTAACCTGGTTTTCAATTCCAAAAGGGTCATTTTTACTTTGATACTGTCCTCTGACAAGAACGGATTTGGACAATCTGTATTAGCTAGTACATCGCAGCTTTCCACTATCATCTTAATCATGTCAAAGATAATAGCTACTCTCCTAGGAGTAAACGCAGTAGAACCTAGGCTTCTATATTCGAAACCTCCATGTGTTTTGTCCTCATAGAATCCAGGCTGTCTGTACCGCCCTGACACAAAGTCGGGGTCGGTTTTAAGAGCGTCGAAAATATAATTGTCGAACAGCTTGACGAGAGTAATTTTAGGCAGATCTGTAAATACTTTTTGTGTTTGTGGTACGCTACACTTTTTTCTATCATCCCAATGTTCATACTCGACTTCGTCATAGGAGGAGACATGAACATGCATACCACAGAACAGGACCCTGTGTATATCTCGGTCATACTCTACAGTATCGTCCAAGATATCTTTGTTATATACATTGATACAGTTTGATATATCTTTACTGCCTTGTATTTTTAAAAGCTTAAAGTAATCCTCTTTTGGGACGGTTATCATATTTTTTGGCATATATCTGTAGCCCATAGGAAGCCTTGATAGCTCGGTCATTGTGTTAAATATGAGCTCCCGGGCTGAATGAGTCGGACTCGGTCGGGCCTCTAAACAATGCCCCATCTCGTCGCACCCAAAACTTGATAGTTCCCCGCCTTCTACTGAGGGGAAAGCAAACTTACCTTTCTTAAAGGCCATAAATTCTGCATCTAATCCTATCAGTATTTTCATTTCTTAGTCTCCTTTGCAATAGATTATTACATCAGACCACAACTGTCCAGGTTCGTCAATCAAGATCCAGAAGTCGTCTTTGTTTTGGAAAGCCAGATCATCTCCATCATCGCTCACCCTTATTACTCCATAGGTTATTTGAACCCACTCGAATGGACCTAAGACATCTCCTATTTTGTCTTCCTGTCCGTTTTCGAATCTTATATAGGTGTTTTTCATGATCTATTTCTTCCAGCTATGAAATATGGAGAATTTTAGATCAGAAACCAGTCTTTCATTAATGCTGCACCAGGTTGCTTTAAAACCGTGGGCATCGTAGGTACTGAAGCCTTCCAAGCTAACATTATTTATACCGCTGTATGCTGGTAATGCCTGTAGATTATTTAAAACACTTTCCATAATCGTAGGCGAATATCCTATCTCTATCTCAAAGATCGTTCGGACGCAGAGCTCTCCTTCAAGGTCGGCCTTACCGGTATCAGAGAGAGTTAGGTTAGTGATATGGATCTGGAAATTTGTGTTACAGCTTAACCTTTTACGTAATTCTTTACTGAGAGATATTCTCACTTCTTCTATATAGTAAGTGTATTTGGTTTTGCAGCCCACGTCGTGTAACCACATAAGTATATTATAAACTGAATCGAAGTGCTGTTTGTGTATCTTCTTAATAGTAGGTGGGACCCTAGTACTCTTCATAATTTACTCTCCTCACGGATATTTGCTTCATTACCAACTTTCGAACTCCATGTCTGAGTGACAGCTTCTGCACGTTATAGTAATCTCTGCACCACCTGAGCAGGAGCCACAGTCACAGACTTCTACTGATATATCAAATTCATAGACCCCTCCGGTGAAACCACATCCACGACATACGATGGTGAACTTAGATTCTTCTCTGTCTGTGCCTTTCTCTTTATCTCGTATGCTCGGCTTCATACTCGCCATCATCCAACCAATACTGGTGTATGGTCTCATGGCCCCTTGCAGTAACTAAACCTCTCTTTTTGTTTAAAGAAGCGTGTTCCATTTCATATACATTGAATATAGCGTCGGCTTTCTGGGTGCTGTTGTCCATGATTAATACCATGCCAGTTTCATATGATGCAACTACCGTCTTTTCTCCGGCTTCATAGATGTCTATGTAGCCATAGAGCTTTACACTCTTGCAGTCATATCCTTCTGTAAACTTTGTGAGTATCTTGGTTGAATCGTTGATAAACTCTCCCAGCAATTTATCTTTAAATTCTCTTGCAATCCTTTCCTTAAGATATTCTATCATTTTGTCCTCCTTCAGAAATAAAAAAAGCGAGCAAAAGATTTCTCCTTATACTCGCTTCTTGGTAATAAAGGTCTTTCGACCTGTTAATATAGTTTCAAGAGCAGCTAGTAGTGGTATTGGATGCCGAGAGAGGCACCACTAGACCTAGTTTTTTCCAATTCAGTTAAGAATCCCCGTCTTCAATCTTATTATCTTTAATCTTGATAAGCCTTGTTCTTTACCGTCGAAAGGCTCGACTTAGTCTTTACCTCTTTATTCTTAAGTCTTTAAGATATAGTATAGCCCTTATAAGGCTTTCGCTTTTCCATTAAAGGAAGTTTGGTTGTATCTATCTCGTCGATACCACGCTCTCTTTTTCCTCTTGTTTACACTCAAGAAACCTTTAATAAATCACGTTCTATGTTAGTTAACCATCTCCTCAGGTCTTTCCCAAAAACCATATCCAAGTTGGATCCTTAGGCCTACTCGGTTTCCCTGAAATATCTCTCTTTTTCTTTCCTTTGTGGATTTCCATATTATTCACTCCTTCTCTACCGTAGCAGTTGATTGCCACTTTGGCTTTAGGATATATTTCCCTATAAACTTCATTTCATCATAAGTAAAAATATTGTTTTTTATAAGGTTACATTTATAGCAGCATAAAACATTATTATCTTTAGAGTAAGGACCATTATTATCTTTACGGTCTATACTAATACCACTTGCAACAGCGTGGCCCTTACCACTGACTCGACCAATTGGTATCCTTTAGTCCATTCTAGGGTAATATTTCTGGCTTTTGAGCCTGCTTTTAATAAGCTGAAAGTATAAGAAGGGTCATCTCGTAACATTCGGGTTCTGTTGTATTTACTACGTATTTCTCTATTATGCCGTATGTCTATAGTGGTTCCATTTGTGTAGGAATGGTTACAGGATCCTTTACCACATCCTCCTGTTCTACCCCCAGTTAAGTAGCTTCCTTTGATAACCTTCTCTATCCCACAAACACATCTACATAACCATAAAATATTTTTATGCTTATCTCGTCCAGCTTCTTTTAGGACTATCCATCCACCGAATTTTTTGTCTGTTAGATCCTTATATTTTTTAAGTAAACAACCACAACTTTTAGTGTCTCCATTTCTCAAATTAGTACCGGCAACCTCTTTTTCTATCCCACAAAAGCATTTACATAACCATAAAATACTCCCATGTTTATTTACTCCAGCTTCTTCCAAGACAACCAACATGCTAAACTTTTCACCTACTAAGTCCTTTTTACAACGCCGGCTTGTTACCTCGTTGCGCAGACACCCACAACTCTGTGATTTTCCGGTAGTTAGACTACTCTTCTGAACAACCCCTTCCGTTCCACAATTACATTTTACTTTCCATAAGACATTTCTGTGCTTATTTACCCCAACTTTTTCTATGACTAACCATCTACCAAATCTCTGTCCTTTTAATCCTAGTTTATTTCTACCCATCTTTATTTACCTCCTATCTAGATTAAAGGTAGGGGGTTGAGATAGGCAACCCCCATTTAAGCCGTCGCACCTTACCAATACTTCTTTGTCCTTATATAACTTCTACGTTTACTGCGCGAATTCCCTTCGCGTCTTCTTCTTCTTCAAACCGAACTCGCTGTCCTTCTTGGAGGGTCTTGAATCCTTCACCTAAAATAGAGCTAAAGTGTACAAAGACATCTTCTCCGTCGATTTTTTCCAAAAATCCAAATCCTTTTCTTTCGTTAAACCACTTAACTTTTCCTTCTTTCATGTTTCTGTTTCTCCTTTAATTTTTTAGCTTTACTCAATCTCCCATCCATCAACCTGTCCTCCATAATAATGGGTTATGACTTTCTCAATGTCTGATACAATTTCGTCAAGCTTCTTCAGTCTCTTATGGGTTGCTACCCTGTAGAGTCTGGCAGATCTAAATCTGGCTTCGGCCACTTAGGGCCACTTGGTTTTTTAGGACCGTCTAAAGGTCCAATCTTTCCTACTTCTTCCTCCATCTTACCACCACACGGTTTCTTAGCCCCACCTTTATCTCCCAGTTTGATCCCCCCTCTAGTAATAGCCATTATATGCTTCCTCCTACTTCCTGTCTTTTTTAATCAATTTCTTTACTGTTTTTATTGGCTTTGCAATAAAAGGCCTACTTGGCATAATAACCCTCCTTTATCAGTTTTAGATCCCTATCCCAACAACCAGTCAATGTGCCATCAGGATGTATTACATACTCGTCAACATTATTAGGATCTATTGATTTGTTTAACTCTATAAGCTTTATCTCGTCTATAGACCTAAATTTTACACTTATCTTTTGTTTTTCCAACCAATACCAATACCAATGATTTTCATCGTAGTAATTACCGGTATTGCGGGTATACTGGAAACTTTTATCATCGTCAAGCTTCTCCCTTATACATTTTGGATCTATATGATACTCACTATAATAATCAACATATTGGTAAATCTGTTCCGGATATATAAGATTTTTTTTAACATCTACCTTGCTGAGTTCTCTAAAACAAAAATGGGTTACTCCTGTCTTTAGATACATATCGGTAATATATTTCTTTATTTTATCTATACTATCAATTTCACCTTTTATTAAGTTACAATTGATCCTGAAGTCAATAAGTTGATTCTCTATACCTACAGATAAATCTGCTGGCGTAGGATGGTTATTTACCACGTTATGCCGGGACAAAAATATGTGAGTACGTATGTCAATATTATTGAAATATCTGGGCAACTTAATGGAGCCATTTGTTCCTATTCCTACTTTGTATACTTTACCAGGATATCTTTTTACGAGGTCAAATACTACTCCTAACAAATCAGTTTTTATGAAAGGCTCCCCGCCTGTTATTTTTATGTATACCTTCTTTTTGCTATCTTCTATGGCATACTTAAGCCTATCTGTTACTACTTCGACAGGAGCTTCTTTTTCTTTATTATATCTGAATAAACAGAAATCGCATTTCCAATTACATCTATACGTAGTTATCAGATATATATTCTGGAATTTGTACGGTTCAAACTCTACTGGAAACTGTCCTCTGTACACTATCTTCCCCCTATGTATCCTGCTCAGACGCTTCTATCCAAAGCGTCAATCCAGCACCAAGATCGCCCGCTAGACCTGTGGGGCCTGCTTTGCTTCTATTTTTCCAGAAACTTTCGTCCTCTGTGTAGGCTGGAGCACCAACTTCATCAAGCCAACCCGCTAACTTTATACGTAGAAAGTCTGCCTGCTCCCTGGTTGAGCATTTTATTTCCACATGCCTACCAAGAATAAATCCTTCTATCATTGTTTCTTTACCCATTCTACTTGCCACCGACTGGGTCTAAATCTGTCTTGGGACCACTCGGTTTTTTAGGACCGTTGTCACCAGTGGGCCATAATCTGCAGCTTGGTTTCTTTAACCTGGTTTTCTTACACTTTTTTCCAAATTTGTTCATTTCTCCATTCCTCCCTTTTCTGATGTGTATTTCCATCCTCTATCCCTCCTTACTTCACTAATTCTGTAAGAGCATTGATAGTTTCCAGACGACTATCAATATTGTCGTGTAAGTCTTGCCATTTGCGAAGGCCTGAATTCTTTTCCTTCTCGTCATAAAATCTAACAATATGAGGCTGAATACCATCAGGGCCTTTAACTGTTAGATTTTGGCGGCTCCTACCCTGGTTCTCATTTAATGATTGAAAGGTGTTCACCATAATACTAGATAGTTTGCGCTTGATGACCAACAGATCGCTGATGGCATAATCTGTACCGTTAATCTCCACCACAGTATTCAGGTTGGTCTCTTCAATTTTCCTTTTAAGACTTAAGTACTCATCTAACAGGTCAGTGTTAGACTGGATAAGACTGTTGACTTCCTTACGTTGAGTATCTTCACTCTCAAATAAAGGCTTTTCTGAAGATACTGAGGAGGAATAAAGAGTAACACTATCGCAGTTACTTTTCATGCGCTTCTCAATAATTCTTAGGCGTTTCATAGCTTCTGTTATTGTCATATTGGTTCTCCTTTCTTAGGCGCTTTTAATGTCCCCTATATATACTCTAATAGTTAAACATGCTGACTACACAGTCAACGGTTCTTTGTTTAATAACTCTTTAACCCTCTTTATAGCAGCTTCCCGAGATATATTCTCTATCTCACCAATCTGTATGTCGGTAAGGCTGTACCATTCATCATCACTAAAACAGGTAAACAAGCTAGCTGCAGCAATTCGTCCACACATATCTGGTAATTTAGCCCAAGTAAAGTTTTTACCACGACGATCTGGGTATTTTGTAAAACTTGCATACAGACTGTTAGCATATAGAACACCTGTTTCTTCAGCTATCTTCATATATTTTGCCATCATCTGGAATCTTTTAACCTATCCTCCTTCCACTGTACCTAGTCCCATGTAATTGTAATGATATTAGCACTTTTTCGGTGTACAGTTCCTACTTTGCCTATTGATACCTGCTCGTCTTCAACCTCATGCCTTTCGTAGAATGACGGGCTAGGGGTGTTCTTCACGAAGTCTATCGCTGTCCCTTCACTGCTAAATACTTTCCATATCACGGGAACCATGGCTTTCTTTGTAGGCCACCACTTCACAATATAAACGTATTTCTTTTTATTGTTTGGCCTATAATTTTTTCTTATATCGGTCATATCAACCACGGCAGGAACAGGTGTGTGTTTATGGATATATTTAAGCCCGCTTTCTCTATTTATTAATCCACCACACCCACAAGCACATTCTATCATTGTTTAATGCTCTCCTCTTTTCCTTCAGAAATTTTTCTTCCTCCTAGAAATTGATGTTTTTCTAGCTCGAATTCTGCAAATGTGTTGAGAACTTTAGATCTATATTTTGCACTGTTTGCCCCTAGATATTTATTCAAAGCCTTGCTTAAACTTCCCTCCTTCTTCAGCAAGATGGCAAGGATTCTAGAACCATACTTTATGTTAGGGTCTATGTTATATAGATCTCTATAGCTGGGTATATTTAAGGCCTTGGCCCAGATCTTAAAGTTGACCTGCATCAGCCCTCTACATTTAGCGCTTGAAAAGGCCATAGGGTCGTACCTTGATTCTGCTTCTATTATTCCGATAAGCAAACCTGGAGGTAGATCATACTCATCACTACGTTTAACTATTGACTCGGCTATAAGTCTCGCTACATCTGTAGAGCTCCTTGGTTGTCTACCCTTTACAAAGTTAGTTATGAATTCCCTGAGCTGTTCGGTGGGCAACTTTACAACAGTCTTGTATTTAGCAAGTATCTCATCCCTTTCTTTTGTGACCTTCTGTGATTCAACCTCACAAGCTCTCCTCGCTTTTGTTTCTGTACGGCCTGTAAGTATCGTAACTGCCAGTATTGCGAGTATTAGAACCGTAAAGCAGACCGTCATCGCCTTAGGTCTTGTTACTTTTGGTACCTTCATAAGCCTGACCTCCTTTTGCTAATCGCAGACCTCTCTAAGAAACTTCTCAACCTGTTTTAAGAAATCTTTGTCCTGATATTTGAAACCAGCCTTGTCCATCAAAAACTTAAATGCACTAGTATTGTCTTTGTCTGAACAATCATAGGCATATTTTATCGTACCACACTTGTTGCATCTGAACCACCAGTCTATATAATTCGACCAAGGTACCACTAAAGACAAGTCTATCTCTGAAAAGCACTTATGTATACTATGCTTTTGCTTGAGAGAAATGTCTCTAATAGAGATTTTGTTTGAACTTTCTGATGTTGCTTCTTTTATATAGCTTGGATCGGAATAATCTACTTTGTAGACGACATTATCTGTCATAATTATCCTTCCTTCTGGTATTCATTTATTCGATCCTATGGCCGTCTGTTAGTTTTTACAGGTCTCACGGTTTACCCCTTAAGAGAATGCAATTATAATAATCAACATTACGTTTATCGCTACGAACATTTATTTACTACCTCCTTTTATTTAATGGTACTATTTATCCCTGCAGAAGATGCCTAGGGAACATACCTTTACATTTTGAAACTATGGATCTAACGGCAGCATTCTTGGCCGTATTAAGCCCAGTTACTTCTTTGTTATTGTCTCCAGGACTTCTCCTGGACTGGCCATACCCTACGACAACTTTGCCTTCAGATGAGAAAATCATTTTCACCACCGTGTAAGGCCCGAACGTAAAGGATTTAATTACTTCACCGTCTTTTTCCACAATTTTTCTCGCCTGTCTACTGGGCATACCCTTAAATGTTTTTGTCAAAGTCATAATTGTCCTCCTACCGTTTATTTTCTTAAGTTCTTTATTTCTATTCCAAAAGTTAAAGTCTATTCACCTTCTAGGAACTGCAGCCACTCTCTTTACTTCGTAGAGAGCTTCTCTAGAGTGGACGTACTCAGATCTTGCTGCATTTCTACGCCATTTAGCAGCTTCTATCCTTATCCCGGCCCATATTTCTACGGCGAGCCAGGCTGCAAACGATATCCAAATCACAATAATAGGGTCTATTACCATATATATCCTCCTATAAACAATTATTCAAGCCCTTTTCCTAGCTTATATTAAGTAAATTTCTCCAGATATATCGTGCTGATTTACACAGGCCATATACGGAAGAAACCATTTTGGAGGAGCGATTTGGTTTAACACCGCCGGTGTTTACAAACTGGCAACGGAATTCTTCTCCCCACGGTTCTATACCTCTCCAAACATTGGTTACATACCAAGGAGGGGTTATGCCTTTCGTACTCCGATCTTTTATGTTTGTCAATGCATACACGGGTGTATGATGTACACCGCGAGGTACATTGACACTCACCTCCGTAACACGATACATTGAATGTAGTTTAGTGGCACCTTCATTTTTCCAGAGGGCATTGAGATCCTTTTTTGAAAATATAGGTAGGAGAATCCCATTTGTTGTTTTATTAGGGTCAGCCATCAGCCCGTAGAAAGTCTGATAAGCATAAGCCGCAAATAGACCTCGCTTATATCCTATAACTTTTGCAGGAATCAGGTCTTCCCAAATATATTTATGCTTCATTCCCCTTCCATTGATCCCACTAGGATACATTAGTGACCCATATCCAAAGACATATGCAATGGGTTTTGTTTTATTTTTCTTCATAGCCGTGTTCTCCTTATCCTGTCGTCCTTTTTCTTACTATAAACAATTATTCAAGACCCAGTACACCTTTTTCATCTCTTTTTTCTCGAAATACTTCGAAAGGATTCTCATAGTGACTACTTTATCGGCAAGTATATCCAGTTTCTTTTCTTCATATAACCCGATGATTTTACTACGAAATTTCATATCCGCTTCCACCTCGATCATTATACGTCTGATTAGGCTGTAGTGAGCGTCTATTAACCGGCCATCAAACTCTTCCATTAACAGGTCTCTAACTACTTCGTAGGTTACCTCGTCAGCATGTTCATAGGCGTTTATAACAGTCGTTCTTATAGAATGTCTACCGATCCCTGAACCTGAGAAATGAATATCTTTCACACTAGTTGCTTTGCATTTCAATTGTTTTATACCATCATAGTTATGTAAATACCACACATAGCCTTCGGTTCCCTCGATACCAAACTCACCTACTTTGTTCTGAGCCTCTGCCTCTCCCTCCATCTTCTTGTAATAGGAGGTAAGATTAGAGTTATTAGTTATAGTAACACACAGCTTGGCTTTGGGAACCTTACATTCCATTTTCTCAATATCGACTACACGTGGCTCTAAAATACCTTCTATGCCAAACAGTAAAGCCGCGTCTAACTTATGGTCATAAATAACGGTATGCTTATTTCTGTTTCCGTAAAGCTCAAAGGACAAGCTCATGCCAGTTCCATAAACTAAATAAGGTATCTCAGGATATTTATCCAATATCTCTCTCCACATACCCAAGAAATCTCCCCACCGGCCTGCACGTAAAACAGGAGTTAGGCGAGTCTTATAGGTTATAAAACTTGTATTCTTAGCTCTGTACTGATATCCAAGAATATTTGTGCCGTCCAGCTTCTCATAGACGTTTATCTTATAAGCGGGAGGCCACTTGTAAATACCGTTCCGGTCGAAAGGATACCCCATTCTAGGGGTAGACCAGATTATTTGGTGCTTGACAGGGATGCTATTAACAGCATATATATACAATGCTCCGTACCTATAGTCTCCCACGTTACATATAAACCCAGAGATCAAATTATCGTTAAAAGGATCTGGCTCTTCAAAGTGTTTTAGATTGTGTTCCTCTACCTTGAAAACTTCTCCAGCGGTTTTAAAGGCAGTAGCCTCCATTTTTCCCATGTCGCCTCCTGGTTTCTTTTTAAGTTTTCAGCTTTTCATTCTCTATCTTCCCGACGGCCTTCAATGATCGTGCGTATTTTTCTCCACCACATCACATCCATAATAAGTTTGTATTCTTTCCTAATCCAACCAACTATCCGTTTCTCTGCATCTGTAATCCACACTGCCAATATTTCCTCTGCTTTAATCTGAGCTTCTATTCTTGTTTCGATTACCGAGGGTTCTTCTCCGAATTCATGACCTGTAAGAAATATACTACGGTCATCATTTTGATATTCTATAGTAGGTTCGTAGTAAATAGTATCTTCTCCCCACTGGGTGACGCTCAGCTTCCAATCACCTATAGTACTCTCTGACACTTGAAAATGTGTCCAAAGAGCCTGCTCTTCTTTTGCTAGTCCGTTCGCACTTCTATTCCAACCCCATTTAGATTTAAGCCTGGGATCATCACTTAAAAGATCATCTCCTTCATGCCTTTCATACATTCCGATCTCCTCCTGGTATTGGACCTAAAGTATGGCTGAAAGGTCCATACTTTTCATAGTACTCTTTTGCAACGATGCTGGGCATGCAATACAAAAGCCTGCCCTCGTCGAGAGCTTTCCTTATAGCTCTTTTCTTATCGTTTGGATTACACCTATCGAAAGGCACAATCCCACAATCGAGTGCTATATTTCTAACATCAAAATGCTCGTAATCTCCTGTCTCACCTTCACTCCCGTCGAAACTGAACCAATACTCACTGGATATTTCAAGCATATCATCAGGATAAGTATAATATACCTTTACACCCTTGTATCTCATAAAGACTTCAGGTTTGATCCATTTAAGTGGCATTATACGTCCCACAGCCTTCAGAAAGAAAAGGAGTTTGCCACCCAGCGCCCTCTAATTCTATAGAGTTGGTGTTGTCCAACACAATGAATGTCCCACATGCTGGGCACCAATAAACAAATTCATCAGTGTCTATGGCCAGCTTATTCATTTCATAATCGCAGTTAATACATTTATTATTAAACATTTGTTTGCCTCTCCTTTCTAACTACCAAAGACCTGCTTCTTTTAACCTTTTAGTTAAAGGGCTATCTTCGCATTTCTCAATGAGCTTGACAGGAGTCCAACCGTCAATAATGCCTTTACCCAAGGCCATGTTTTCGGCAACAAGGTCTATAAGTTTCATTGGATCGCTACCTATATCTGACCGAAACATCCGTATAAGCACATCTTTGTATTCTTCTACGTGTTTCACTCTTACACCTCCTAATAATTTGTGTCTTCTAAGTTGAAAACTGGTATCGAAATTTTTTAGGATTTTTTAGGTAAAATAAACAGTCATCATTCTTATACCTTATAAACAAACTGGACATTTAACTTCCTTTCATACGTCCAATTAACCCTGTCTGGTAGTTCCTCTCAGTACAAAGTAGCCATCTCCTTGGCCGAGTGCTCCATTTCCCAGTACAACATGAGCTAAGCGAGGGAGTCAGGGCATTACAACTTTAACTATTTTTACTTATTCCAGGTTAAGGCTGCTATTTACCGGCTTTCTTGGTAGTAGCCATCGCGGCGCTGAGATCTGTAATGGCTTTGTAGTTCATAATAGAGGTCTTGTCTGAAGTGCTAAATTGACGGCCTTCAAATATGAACGTATTATTAGGACCTAACGCTGCTTCCTTTACATTCTGGACTCTATGCCATTCGAGATATTCTGGGTGGTCGGCCAGAGAATCAGCGATAACGAGGATAGAATCTGCAATCGTTTTGGCTTTCAGCGTCTCTATCTTGTAATTTTCTTTGGCGAGCAAGAACTCATTTTTCTTCTTCAGCAGACGCTTGGCCTGTGTGGCCTTTTCTGTAGCGATCTCGATTTCTGTCTTCCTTTTAAACTCCACGGCCGCAGTAACCACCGGGGGATATTTAAAGTTCGACGTATTGACCTTCTTCAATATGAGAGGTGTGTCGCTAAGCTGCTTCGTGATAGCTTTGGCTAGGTCTACCTCAATAGTCTCCCTAGCTTCTCTGATTCCGGTAGTCTTGTATTTCGATACAACACTTCTGGATACGGACCGGACGATTGGCTTGGCAAATTTGTTGTACATAGCGTCCAACGTTATAAGAGTCTCCTCTCTGTTCCTGAATCCCATACGATTGACCACATCCTTGAAAGAAGCATTCTTTCTTGGGGTGACCCGGACGTATACATCAAATCCGAAGCCGAGGTCATCTGCACACAAGATTGTTAGCCGCTCTTTGTAGTTCTCTTCTTTGGTTTCCATGAGAATCATTTTATCTCGACCCCAGGCCTCATGTTTCCCTTGGGACAGAACCTTTCCTTTAAAACCTTCAGGTGTCAGGACCATTCCTTTATGGGCTATCGGTACCCACTCGGAGCAGCCAGTTGCGAGCAAAAAGCTGGCACAGATCAACAACACTAATGTAACTAACGTAAATGACTTTTTCATCAGTTTGTCTCCTTTCTTCCTTTTAACATGTTTTCGAGGTGACTGTTTAGATCTTTTACAATCTCCTCCTGTTCATCCCTCTCTTCTTTAAGTTCAGTTGCCTTTTTTTCCTCCTTTCTTTTTTTTCTTTCTTCTTTCACCTCTTCCACAGTTGGAGTTATCGTCTCCATTTGTTCTAAGGTGAATGCATCTGGATTTCTATCGAAATCCGTCTGAGGTGGGTTGTACGCATGGAAGGCATAAGCGTAGATCAAAACAGCAGCAATCGCCAGGCTCCACCAGTACATCGGTTTATATCTCTCGATTGTAATCTGGGTAGCGATTAAGCACTCTCGCTTTATGATTCGGTAGATTGCGTAACCTATGACCCACGCGAAAACCGCGTAAATCCAATACCATGAACCAATCCAATTAATAAGCATCTTTACACCTCCTTCCTAATCTGGAACTATTATTTCCCCTTTGACAATAACAGCAAAAGGTATACCCGCTCTACTCCAGATCGATTTCTTAGATTCCTCTTCCGTGTAAAAAGGTTCAGTTACAAACTGACCGTTTGTTATATTTGGAATCTTGTCGAGAAAACGATATGGTTGTCCTTCTTCACCCTTCTCTTCGATACGTTTAAGTAAAGCATCTTCATTCATAATCTCGATAACAACTCCGTCAGCGTCTGGGCATGTCATAAAAATATAATCCATGGTTCTTCTCCTTTCCTGCAGTTTTCTCCTTGTACGCCTTCCAGTTTTCTACAATAATCTGCCTAAGAGATTTTACTGAATAGCCAAATGTCGGAACTAAGTTGAGATTCCATAAAACATAATCTAGGGGTATTATAAGACATACTACTGGAAAATAGCAGACTTTTTTCAAGATATTTCTCCTCGTTAATCGTTCCCACCATGTACTCTCTTTATAAGACGGACATGAGATAAGCCAACAGTAGTAGAAGTGACGTTTGTTATTCTGGTCGTAGTACACACACTTCAGACATTCCGGCCTTACTCTCTTTATGCTAAGCATATGGGACTACTTTTAGTAGATTTCATTCTGTTTCCTTTCTAATGATATTCTGTTGGCTTTTTAATCCCGTGTTTCTTCCTTTTCTTCCGTTCTCCTTTCCTTAACTCGTAAGCTTCAGATAGTCTTTTCAAAACCTTCCTTCCTATCTCAGGATGAAAGTCGTTTGGTTTTAAGGACTTTATAACGATACCTTCCTTTATATGTTCTGCTATTGCAGATTGACCCTCAGCTAATTCTAGAAGCTCAGGCTTAAAGTCTCCTATAAAGAGAGTAGGCACGAATTCCACCCCTAACTTGGAACATAATTCAAATGCTGATTTGGGATCGAGATATCCGGCGGAGAATACGTCTATCTTATGTCGGTCTATGAGCCTACTTATCCAGATGTCAAAACATCTTACCGATGGTTTTTGCAGATCATATCTCAAATCCTGTATACTTTTACCAAAGATCTCCCCGAAGTAGACTATGTCTTCGCATCCTAGAATCTTTTGGGACTCTCTCAGCTTCTCCTCAAGCTTGAATTCTCTAGCAATAGAGGAATAGATGTTTTCTCCTCCCGGTTTTCGACACCTCTCATGACTTCCAACACAGAATTCGTCATTTATGATACCACACCGAAAGTTAGTCCCGTGGATCTTCTCCGTAATGTGAACAGGATCTCCCGGTCTGAATACGTCAGGATAGTTCTTCCACCTTTCTATATTAGTATACGTGGGGAAGTCTGATATATCCTTAGCTGTGTCTCCTGAAAGAAATACAGGCTCTGGTGGTTCATACTTCTGTATCTTCAGCTCTTCGGTTACATCTTGGCCTTCTACCCATTTTTCTAAGGCAGGGATAAGAAGACCTTGAGAGATCATTCCTCTCAGCTTAATAGTTTTTACCCGATATTTATGTTGCTTTAGGAACTCCCATTCATCTGTTTGAGGAAGAATAGAATCGATAGGTATGTAGGCTCCCAATTCTATCCCTTCAAAATCATCCGTTCTTACTACTACCTGCCATCCTTTGACATGAACGATTGAAAGATTATCACTATTTTCATGAGGAATAAGTTTTATTGTCACTACTTCGGCTTTTAAAGTTGACATTTTATTCTATATCCTTTCCTTTCTCATTGTGGATATCACCATGGCAGTTTCTACACAAAAACTCTAGGTTATCCCAAGAGCTTTTACCGCCATGGGCCACAAATTTCTTATGATGTACTTGCAAATTCCATTCGTGTTCGTGCCCACACCTTACGCACTTTGGCTCTGATCCACCATGGTTTAATAATTTTGTTTTTAAATGGCTTCTTGCTACTTCTGTTACATCTTTGCGTTTTGCTATACCAGTACATTTTTTACTACAAGTAGAAGTTTCTGCTCTGTCCCATTGGCTGAGTGTCCTAGAGATTTCTTTGCCACAAACTTCACATTTTCCTACTATCTGTTTGCTGTATTCTTTTGACAATTTTTTATACTGGCAACTGCGACAATAATTCTTTTTATTTTTAGCTTTAGAAGATACCTTGGAGCTATATCTTGTCTTTTTTCTACAAAAATCACATATTATTCTATACAGCTTTTGCTTACCAGAAGGTCTATTTTTATATATAAAATCCTTTGAATCAAAAAACATTTTTAATTTACTCATTTCTATTCCTTATCCTATAAAGACTACTTCAACTTTTAAGGTGCTCATTTTATTCTCCTTAACAGCAATCTTTCTTGGCTATAGGGTTAAGCTTTTTAACCTGTGCCTTAAGCTCTCCTATACGCCCATTCACTATCAGATAGCTATGACTATCCTCTGCTATTTCATAGATTACGTCAACAATCCCATGGAGTAGTTCTTTCAGTTCACAAGTTCCATCTATATCAGTATGTTCTTTTTTCTTCAACTTTTAAGCCTCCCCCTGGTATTACTTTGAAGTTTTCGGAAAGCTTTCCGATATTCCAGAAGCAGCTACACAACCGGCAGTAAGCTTGAACTCTTTCACCCGGTTCTTTCCTGACGGCAAAGCGGTCTATCTTCTCTTTGTCTATATTCTTACATCTAGGACACTTTAATTTCTTTGGTATCGTTCCTTTAGGCGGTATCATCTTTCCACTCCTAGCATAGATTCAGTGCCAACATCAATGCAAATACCGTCATCTACATCATATATTGACAGATACTCTAAGCCGCCACCATCTATGGTACAAAATTCAATCTCTTTATCTCCATAGTCTGGATTCTCTTTTATTTCTCTTGTTATATCTTCAACAAACTCATGTAGAATCATCTTTTTTCTCCTTTGCCCTCTTTTCTTCTATAAGTTCATTTACTGCGTTGAGGTGCTTTTCCAGCCACTTATGACATTCATCTTCTTCACCGAAACATCGCATTTCCTTTTCTAATTCCTCCTTTACCGTTTCCGCGGTCTCTATTTTTTCCTTAAAATATATTTCTGACTCAGATTCGATTGTAATAGAACCTACACACGGCTCTCCCCAACCTTCCTCCATAAATTCCTGGTCTAACATACACAGCATTTCAGATTCCATCCACGTCGGGTAAGCACTACCGTCGCCACAGTTCTGAATACTATACCATATTACTTTTTTCATACGATGTTACCTCCTTATCCACACTACATGGTCATAAACAGGACACCCAGGCTCATAGCATCCCTTATATTCTCGCCCATTGAATAGCTCAAAGTGTTTGCACTCCCAACATTCAGGTTTTACTTTAGTTGTTACTTCCTTTGCCCTCTCCTTTTTATCCCTTTCCTTTTTAAGATCCTCTTCAAGAGAATCAATTATTACAAGAGCCAGATACCTACAAAACACATCATCCTTTTTGGGACGGCCATGTGCATCGTACAGTCCCTCTTCCTTGATCATTTTTGTGACTATGTTAACCATTTGTTCCTTCTTGTTTGGATTACTCATACAGTTTCATCCACTCCTTTCCTTCAAAACTTTCCTGGTTAGTTGAAGTGTAGCTTCGCGGGCTATTTGTTTATCGTTTTCATTATCGTAAGCCACAAAGTACCCATTCTCCATATCTTGAAGTATTATATAACCTTTATAATCTTCGATGTATTCCTCCTGACTGGTCATACTCCTCTCTTTTTTCCCATTTCCACCAAGGAATATCCTGTTGCGTTCCTTCATATTGTCTCTCCAGCTCTTTGATTTCCTTGGGAGATAATTTATATAATCTCTTATTCATTGAATCCCACTTCTTAGTATAAAATTGGGTAAAGGATCTCCATTACATTCGTGACACTCTTTGATCAAGTGGGAATAACCGACCCCCTTCTCAAGATACTTACCGGCTATACAAGAGTTGTCGCAGCAATAAGTTTTACCACAATTAACGCATCGGATTCCTCCGTGTTCAGGAGTTATATGATTGCCACATTTATTACATTTCGGGTATTCCACATATGGTAGGTATTTTGCTAAACGGCCTATTTCAGGACCCAAAGTTCTAACCAAGTAGTCTTCGTGACTTTCATCCCAAATTTCCTTTCTAGCTGCCTCAGTATCTGCTCTGTTCATTTCTTTCTCCTCCTTTTATCAGGACTCCTGACTTAAACATTTCTTCCCAAAACGTCCTTAGAATACGGTCAGGGTCCTTCACAAAACAACCACATGATTCACAGCTTATAGTAATATGTTGGGTATGGGCAGAGTGGTAGTGTCCCATCCGAATCTCCCTACATTCAGGACACGACATATGGCTCTCGATGAACCTTTCAACACCTTTATTGTCTATCATAAACTTTTATCCCTTTTTTGTCTGAGTTTCGCACTAATCCTGTTACTTCGGAGGGCCCTACTGGCCCTCCATTCATCGTAGGCTAGTACTTTTTTCCACTTAGGGCAAGAGTTACGTACAAAACATATCCCAAGACTTTTATCGTAGTAACCACATTTGAGGCACGTTCTCTTCATTTTAGGTCTGGCGGGAGTTTTGTCTGTCGGTATATGGGTTTTGTATCCTTTGCCTCCACATTCGCGACAGAGTTCTTGCATATCATGGCCGGAAAATATATCTATCTCGCTCTCACCTTCGCATATTTCGCATACCTCTATTGGTAATTTAAATTCCTTCTTTAACAGCCTTATTGTTTTTCCACTCATCAATTTTCTCCTTTTTCACTCCTTTTATCATACCATTGTACTTCTTAAAAAACTCCTCCTTAGATTGGAAGTATTCTAAGCTGGCAAAGCCACTTCTGTTGAAGATTCTAAGTGATAAGCTTTCTATAACATCTAAGGCTGCTAAACAATGCCGAATTCTTGTTACTAAAGCAGAGGTTGTCTTTGTACTGGGTGTTAACTTAAGATAATCACATAAGAATGTTTTACACCTTAAGGCTTTGGTTTTACAACCATCAGACCTAAGATGAACACACGTATGTCTGCAACACCCCTCCCTCGTCATTCCGGCATCGGTCTTTCGATTTCTTATGCATCTACCATCTATAAATTGGCACAGGTCATGCCTTTTTAGAACTTTGTCAGCCTGCTCATATAGTAAGTCATACATTTCTGACAGGTTTTTAATACCAGTCATTTATACTCTCCTAGAATCAGATTAGGTCTGATCCGAAAACAGACGGTTAGGGTTAAATTTTTATCGGGAGGGGGGAACCAGGCCCCTCCCTGCTATATGTCGTATCTTTCCTTGCTCCACTCGGTAAGAAAGGCATCTACGTCTTTGTAGATTTTGGTCTTGCTGTCTTCTAAAGTAACTACTTCGTTCATTTCAGCAGCCCAAATCTTTTCTTTCTCCTCTAATACCTTCTGGCTGTCTATCCCAAATATGACTCTGTTAGCTTGGAAGATCTGAAAATTAATCCCTTTCCCTCCCGCCTTGGTTGGAGGGTACCACTCAGTATGGTACCTCGCTAAAACTGTAACCTCTTTTCCTTTTTGGCAGTGTTCCACTACAGCCAAGGCCTTCTTATCTCCCCATACTACAAAATGGGGGTAGTCGGCCTTGCCTTTTTCAAACTCTCTATTAACTGCCAGAGTAAAGTTGCACTTCGTTTCATCCGGGTTTGTAGATTCTGTTAGTTTAGGATCAGCAGTAAACCGTCCTACGAAGGTACATTGGTTTAGATCCATAATCACCTCCTAGGCTTCCTGTGTTTCTTCGTTGCTTCTCTCCAAGATTCCGCCATACTTTTGGCCACTTCCTCTACAGTCATAAGGCCACCAGTAAGTATTATCTCTTTCTTCTTTTTAAGTTTAGCCCTACAGTAAGGGCAGTATGTAGGATCCTCTAAGACTACCCCGCCTCCTCTCTTACGCCCACTTACTTCTACCTCTATCTCACATCTGAGACAGTTATAATCATGGTGGTCACTTTTGTCCATGACAGCCTCCTACTTTTGAAACAGTTTTATGATTGTATCTTTTTCCAGGTTTCCAGGCGACAGGTCAATATCACAGGTATTCCTGTCCTCTGTAATTACTGCCCCGGCTTTCACCAGCAGTCCGTTTAAAGTAATCGCGTTTTGATAGAAACTAGAAATGTATTTCCGGCTATTTTCTACATACCTTTTCCCTCTTGATGTGATTGATTTTCCGATGTTGGTTTCAGCAAAATAGAACCGACACTCGTTGGCAGATGGGACTAACAGACCTAATATCTTTTGTTTCTCAGACATCTTTGACTTAGCAATAGCTATAATATTACCAGGGTCAACCATATAGTTCGGTCCAAAGTTAACCGTCTCCTCTTTGGCCACAATAATATCAAAAGGAACTTCAACGGCTTCCAGATGGTTATAGTAGTTGACAAGCAGAATAAGCTCCTGCTTTGGCTGTCTTGTTGTATAAAACAACTCGGTTGCTCCATCCCTACCACTGGCATTTGTCATATCTCCTGAGAATAATATAGACCTATCAGCGGTTCTGTAACTCGAATCCCACCCAATTTTTCCTGATTCTAAGCTTATCAAAGACAGATCCAGATCAATCCTATTTCCGCCCACATTGTTCCAGTGAATTCCTACGATCATATCATTAGGAACTATAACAGAAGTCCCAGAAGGGAAGTACCCAGTAAACTGCTTCTCCGTAGCAGGTATAGCATATTCAATACAGCTAGGAATATAAATTTTCTTTTCGTTAACATTATCTATTGTATCTCCAACCAGAGAATCGAGAACAATATCTAGAACTTCTTTTGCCTTTGACTTGTTTTCGAAGCTGAAATCAGTGGCAAAACCTTTCCCGTTTCTTATTTTATACAGTATTGAATCAGTCTCGATACATCTGTACTGTAATGCATAAGCAAGCCGTATCTTCCTGAAAGGGTTCGCCGCTTTGAGATGACTACTCAGTTCTTCGTGACTCAATGGTTGACCTTTCTTTATCATAGAAGTAATTTCATTAAGGTAATCTTTCTTCATCGGCTTATGATATTTGTCCGCAAGCTTTCTTATTCTATTAATAATTGGTCTATGGAATTTCCCTGCTTTAAACGCTAAGAAGATAGGTTTGAATCGGAAAAATATTTCCGCCAATCTTTGCAGACCATACTCATCCCCATATTTCTCAAATAGCCAATAAGCCTCTGCCCAATTATCCGTTACCTTTATGCCTTCTATAGTTGCAGAATCCTTAATCAACAGAGTCTTACCAGTCGTCTTATAAATAACATACCTTAGGAATTCAACTGGATCTTCAGGACACAACCCCAGGTGCTCACAAAGCGCTATCTTTACTTCTCTGTTTCTGATACTACTTATGTCTTTCTGGCCTACTCCAATATGTTTAGCGACAGAAACTACATCCTTTACAGTATCTTCATGAAGCGCAATTCCAGACTTCAGCAGTTCGAGCAGTCTCTCTTTTATTTCGTTCTTTGCGTAGCCGTGGATAACGGTTATAAATATACCTTCCATAACGGAGTTAGGTATTTCCAACTTTTCACTGGGAATATATACGGATTCCTCACTATATACCCCTAACGCTTCAAAGCCGTATGTCGTGATATAGTGTATTATCTGCTCAAGGATCAGTTGCTCTATGCTTGCATCTGTGATCTTTTTCCATGATTTGTGGAACGAGCTGTTCATTTGTTCAGGGTTTATCCCTATTTCCTTCTCGATGGTATCTATCAGGTAGGACAATTCTTTCCCAGAATAATTGTAGAGGACTTCAGGGGAAAAGATAAAACCGCTCCTTAATGTTCTTTCCAGTATAGCAGGATCGTCTTCTCCTTTTCCTTGCGACTTAATTTCAACAGCCTTAAACAGCCTTAGTAATGATTTCATTTTTGACTTCTCCTTTCTTTTAGGCGGGTGGTAAACCTGTTTGTAGGAACCACCTATGCCTGTAGGTTTTTAATAGGCGAAGAGTAATTATTACCCAAGATTTTTGTAGGAACTCTTTATGCCTCTACGTTTTCTCATCTCCTTTTGAAAAGGGCGGGTGGTATTTCCAAGAAAGGTTTTGTAGGAACCACCTATGCCTTTGTACTGTTAAAAGGCGGAGAGTAATATAGTCAGCTTTTCAGCTGGCTGGCGCGTGTAGGAACTCTCTATGCCCTTTTCTACTATTCAATAGGTTTCAAATCATCGACTTCATCAGTGACCCAAGGATCAAAGAAATAGACACTGTTATAATATTTCCATTTAGCTAACTTACTGTTAGCTTCTGCTATAGAGATAATTTCGCCGACGTAGGATGCTTTCTTCACTGTTTTCTCCACAGCTTTGAATCCTGATACAAAGGCTCTACTTTCGAAGTAGCCTTTTGTACCAAGCAATATCGTAAAAAACCCATATAATAGGAGAATTATGAGTGTAGTCAGGCAATAATCGTACAAACGATTCCAATATTTTAATGATACTACCACTAAGCATATTACTATTACTAAAGATGGTATTACTATTGATAACATATCACTTATCTCCTTTATGTAGTTGCATTTTAGTGTTCCAATGAATGAAACCCTTTTTAGGACGGCAGTAGTCTCCACACTTTTCCTTGGTTGGAATGCCCCCACAATAGCATACGTAAGCCCCTTCTTCAAAGACACGACTGCCTACAATATATTCTCCGTTGAGACAATCCTTACACCAAACTGCCCCACTATCATCAGCTGTATAGATTCTTAGATTGTGATGACCACTCATACCTTACCCCCCTATCTAATTGGTTCCAGACTGTTAAGCTCGTCAGGTAAATACCACCCGATAACAGGAATGCTCTTCCAGTACTTCTTTTCAGCCAGTTTAGCGTTTAAATCTATAACCTTGCTAGTTATAGCTATTCTTTCATGGAAGTTCCTTATTATTTCTCTCTGGTCTTTGATAGTCGTTGTAGCTCCTTTGAACCTAGCAATGAAACTTTTATTTTCCATATAAATAATGCCTCCTCCGGCGGCAAATAAGCAGAAAAATACTCCTGCTATAATCAGTACGATGCTAACACTCCCTATAAGTCGATTTACAAACTTACGTAAGGGAGGAAAAACTTCAATTTGCGGCCAGCATAGTTTATCCTCAATCATATACAATGCTATACCAAGAAGTAAAGTTCCTATTGGGGCAATAATTGCTATCATCTTTATTACCTCCTCCATGTACATCTGAATGTTTTGGGAGCTTCAAATTCTACCTTGTATGATTTGCCATCTTCCATTTCGTCTCCATCAAGTTGTACTGTAATTCTGTCTGGACAGTGTACTATTTCAGCTCCCATACATCTAAGATAGAAAGTATCAGTCTTGGCTGTAAAGACTTTCAAATCTTTTTCCATTTGTAACCGGTTTAGAGTATAGACAAATGCCATCTTAAATTTACCGGGACCCTTGTGTACCAGACCCTCCGCTTTTATTCCCCATAAATCTCTCCCAAAATTTTCCATACTTTTTTCTTGAAAGATCCTGGCAGCTCTTGTGAGGTGGTTAATCAAGTAGAGATCCTCTGGGTATAACCCCTTCTCCACTTTATCCTTCTTCAAAGCTTCTGTAATTCCTGATATAACAGCCTGTCCCTCGTTTATCTCGTTCATTTTGTACCTCCTTTAGTAAGTGTGTAAATCCTTCACGAAAACGGGAAAAACATTACCTCGTTTTAAACTACAGCTCAGTCCTCCTTCTTAACACCCTTCCCAGCATGTTGACAAACTTCCCATCCTTGTAGTTTATCGTTCCACACCAAGTATAGATGATCTGTCAATGGGATAGGATCAAAATATATGTTCTCACAACTTCCAAGAGTCTCATCAGCAATATTTTCAATATCGCTTTGGACTGGCATATAAAGCTTGCCATCTTTGATTTTTACTTGGTAATATGTCTCTTCTACCCTAATCATATGCATCAAACTTTTTTCCACATATTAATAAACACAACCTTTCCTTTCTTACTCCATTTTCCAATCCCGTAACATACTAATGCTAATACCAACCCTGTTATTATTCCTAATCCATATGTAATCATTTCTTTACCTCCGTCTAATTTTTTTGATACATAAATCTAAAACGCTTCCTACTACTACCCCAAGACTTTTAAAATATGAGGTCAAAACAATTCCTATTACTACTCCGAATATAAATCCCATCCTTATTTACCTCCTTAGCTAAATATTCGTTTATACCAAGACTTTTTTCCTGTTCCTGTTCTCTCTCCTGTAAATCTATCCATCTTTCTCCTCCTTGAGAGGTTTGTCCAGGATTTCAAGGTTCTTCTTTATCCGGGCCAGTCTCTTTTTCACATTGCTCTTGTTAGGTTTATCCTTGTTGTTTCTAATTGATCTAGCTTGTTTCGAAGCCATCTTAAAACCTCCTCTTAATCAAAGATTCTGCCTTAGATTTAAGATCGTTTGCCTCTTCATCGATGATAGAAGCAGTTCTTAACTTGATAAACTCTGCAATCTCTCCACATATCTGACTGTTTAATTTATCCACCATATCCATATACTTATCAGATTTGTGAATCATAATTTCGTTACAGTCTATCTCAGACAGCTTGTTATATAGAAAATCTGATAGGTTCTTACACAATTCTTCCTCTATTTGTTCTTCCCATTCCATTTCAAATCTCTATACCCTTTTCCTTACATCTTTCTTCCCTCAACAAGTGGCTGAAATGTGCTGCTAACCATATGAATATCCAGCATAAAGCAAGCCATGGGTGTCCAAAAGCCGCTAATAGGACTACCAGAAACGAATAGAAAATAATAATAAACCTCTTCGAAAGCCCTTTCTCTTTCGATACTTTGATATCGTTAAATATAGCTAATATGTGGGCTGCCCAGATGACTACCAACAGAAGTGGCGAAGCAAACCTGGCCAAGTTGTAGGCATGGGGCGACTGAAATACTGTCATAGCTATAGCTACTGTAGCTGTAATGAAAGGCGCTATGTAATACTTTATACCTACACCTTTACTATAAAGATAGGATCTTATTAATAACCTGGCAGCAACCTCTTGCTCTTTATCTTCTTTCATATTAGACCTCCCTCATCTCAAAATCGACGGCTTTATATCCCTTGTTTTTTAGATAGTTAGCAATATTACGAACTTTCAGATGTCCTGGTGCTTTCTGGTATCTAGTAGACTTCAGATATTTATTAACTAACATTAGTATTTGTGCGTCTTCACTTTCAAGCTTCGCATGATAAGCCAGTAGCGGGGTATTGCTTTTTATGTCTACCAGAATTATGATTTTACCTGAACAATCAGCTGTTTGTTTTAAAGCGGCCAGCTCTTCCTTTTTGTTTTTCTTTTGGTCTTCTTCACTTAATACCTCTTCCGTATATGTGTTATCCGTGACCACCATACACCTCCTTATCTATCATGATCTGTAAGTTCTTTTTCATATCTTTCGAGAATCAGCTGCTGTTTACCAATTAAATCTTTGGTGGCTCTGATATCGTCTAGAATACAGTCCTCTGATCTTTCCGTGCAGTCCACCGCAGCCTTCGTTAAAATACTTACGGTTGTCTTATTGTCATATGAATCTCTTACCATCTTAAGGACCGAAGCGCATACCAACTCTGATGTATTCTCAGCGATTTGTCGAATCTCACATTCCAAGTCGCAATAGTCCTGATTCGTATTCAGAGAACCAGCTGGATATTTTATCCCTCAACTTCCCACCTATTATGTTTGCAACAACATAATCGTCTTCTGAAAGGTTCATCTTATCCTCCTTATATGTGTCCTATCATCGTTGTCTTATTGTTTGCTATGCGATATATTACTCCATTATCAACTTTTCCAAAATATTTCCCTCCATAAAATATCCACATGATCTTTCGGTTTGTATTCTTCTTACCAAAAGGAGTGTCAGGATTCTGTTCTAGATACCGATACCGACCAATATCGAACCCTCTTATTTTCTTTTGGCCTGTCGTCCTTGACTTAAAGTTCTGGCCGCAGGAAAATGGCCCCTTTGTGTATATCTTTCCATTCGACTCCACCTGGGATAGGTTATTGAAGATGGCTTGATATACTTTACCTACAATTGGATTGACGTTCATCTTTTCCACTCCTCCTCGGTTGCATCAACCGATCTCTTAAATCCTCAAGACATTTCCTGTGGATTTCCTCCACAGGTTCTCAAATGCGTTGGATTGGAATCCTTCCCACGTTCTCAGTTTATTTAGACGTTCCGGATAGACTTCTTCTAGCTCGTCTGTCTGTGGTATATTTGTAGTTTCCTCCTCCAGCGATTTAAGGAAAGCCTCTCCGTCCGTTTTAAAAAGAGGACGGGCAGATATAGGTTCCTCCTTAGGACTTTCCGAAGACGGAGTTTCCTCTTCTATCTCTATCTCTTTTACAGCAGGGCTAAGCCGATCAATAAGAAAGCATATAACGACAAACAGAGAAAGAGATAGTAAGACCCAAGCTGTATCAATCAATACGCTAGATTCTTCTATTTTCTCCCTCCTTTAACCATTATTTCTTTCATATTCCTTCTCGATTGTATCGACGATTTCGGTAGCTATCTCGCGTAGCCTTTCACCTACAGGATCGCAGTAGTGGCCATATCCGTCAGATAGGTTAGGCTCTGCCTTTTCAAGGATCTTAACAACCTTATCGATCATTCTTTTTCTCATATCCCTTTCTCCTTTGAACCTCAACAATTTCTCCGGCTATTCTGTTTTCTTGAAATCGGTACGATAATGGAAGATCGTCGATTACTCTTTCAGCTATTCTATGCAGCACGGTCTCAACCTCTTTAATACCGCAGTAGTAGTCGTAGCTATCGGACAGATTATACTCCTCGTCCTTGAGGATTGCTACAATCCTCCTGATTGCTTCCTCTCTCATATCCCTTTCTCCTTAATCCACTTAGCTATACGGATCGGAGTAACAGATAGATACCTTTTCCACTTTCCTCGCTCAATCTCACTGTTACTCCACCCAGTGACCTCGCTATCAGAATATACATGCTTCTTCTTATCGGCCCATATGATAATTTTAGACCGTCGATACAGCCAGTAGTATTCTCTACCTTTGACTACTAGGCGCCTGGCCGCTTTCATAGGTTTATCCATCATTTTCTCCCTTGGAAAGATTAAAGATCTGTACATCCTGCCTCACCTGCTCAGGTCTCTTGTACCTTTGGGAATTGAACCCAATAAGTACTTTCATTATATTCTATGCTAGCATCTCGAACATAATTTCCGTAGTTATCTGCGTTTGATCCACCCCCGATTCGAACGGGGAACAGAATGCACAGGTTTTACTGTTGACTGATCCCTCTCTTAGACATCTTGATGGGATTCACTTTCGCCTCATCTTTTACTGACCTAGCTATTATATGTGCCGAAGCTAAGGGACTCAGAGGGCAGACCTTATCAAGCCATTTCTTTTCAGGCCAAAGATAAGCCTTACAAAACCCGTCTTCTTTAACATAATCACATGTAGGCAGCCCTTCTACAACCAGTCTACCATGAACATCCTCTACATGTATGAAGTCATCCTCTCTGCAATCACCCATGACGGGGGATTACCTCCGTTTAAGAAATTTAGCGGACTCTGCAGCCAAACCTTCTAAGCGTGTCATCAACAAACTTTTAGTATCCTTGTCGGGACCAAGCATGATAACCGCTACAATAGATGTTATAAGCCTTAGGTATTTGATCACTAACCGTTCGAACATCATCGACATAAATCACCTCCTGTCAATTTTTCCGCGCGGAAAAAAGGTTTAGTTACAAGATTTTATCTTTTTTCGGATCCCAAAGGCTTTGCGTAGGAACGGAAGAATAATACAGTCTATTCTACTATCCCATAACATCATCAGTAATCTCCACCGTTCCACCTTGATTTCTTTTATCCTTCTCTTTAGTTCTTTAGATGTTATCTTATGTGTTTCTAGGTTCAATAAAGTACCTCCTATAACGGAAATTGGTATTTGTACATCTTCTCTACCCAGGAGCATAGAAAGGCCACATATACTACAGGCCACGCGAAGCTTGCAACTATAGCACACAATAGTATTATAGCCGCTATTAATATATCAGACCAGGCTAAACCCCACTCTTTATAAGTCCGATACGTGCCCAGAGAGATCACAGCCAGCCCACCGAGGATAGTTGTCCAAAACATCAGCCAATACCAATACATGACTTATGCCCCAGCTATCTTACCGACCATAGATAACCTGGCATGGTATGCTGCGACTAAGACAATGATGGTATGTTTAAGATCCTCAAGCAGGACAACACCTAACTCATCCTCCATTACATCATGGTGCTCCGCCAGCTTATTCAGCTCCTCAGCTAAACAATCGTGCGTTTTGTCGAGATCAACATCCATCCCCACGATCACTGGTTTGACGTCTTCCTTTTCTGAGCTCTCAAGCCTTTCAACTGGTGTCTTTCTTGTCATTATTCTTCTCCTTTTTAAAGATGAAATTCCCAAGTCTGGGATTCTTCATAACAGAAATGGCGGCCAAATGCCCTCTCTATCATTGTGGCTTGGCCTTCTCGTATCATCTTGGTACGGTATATAGACATATCTGGTGTACCTGGAGGTATCCTTCCATAAGGCTTAACTTGTATAAAGTGAAGGACCTCGTGGGCTATCCTGGCCCCGATACGACATTTTGTTAGTCCATCAGTACCTATATAAATCTCATCCGTTCTAGGATTAAAAAAAGCACCTGGGGCGGCCAACCAAAGCTCTACTTCTGTACGAGCTTCCTCAGGGGTCTTACCGTGCTCTATAAGATCTTCGTAGAACTTCCTAAAGGCTTCTTTTGTAAGATCCCTGTACTTACTTCTCACGGTCTCCATATTTACTTTGTAAATGGCAGGTCTTTCGGCTATATAGACGCGAGTAAAAACTATAAGACTGTCTAGGTGGATCTCCTCTACTACCCACTGAAAGATCTTCTCATTTTCAGGAGACCATATCGGTTTTACTGGTACGGAAGCACAGCCTAAAAGCGAGATAAATAGGACTGCTAATACATACTGGTATATGAGATTATCTCTTATTCTCATAAAAACACCTCCTTGTCTGATTTTCTATTTTGTTTTTGCTATGTTGTTATCTTGGCTACCAAAGGACCAGCTACCAAAGGACCAGGTAAAGGAACCGTCTGTTGAACTTTCCGGTATAATATCGCCACGGTCGTTAAAATCGTAGACCTTTCCTAGAAGACCGGTCCTACCTGTCTTTCCATACGCTTCTCCATATCTCCTAAACTTTCTAGATTTCTTAAACATGGTTGCCTCCTTTTATGTGTAGTATAAATTGTCAGCACCATCCTTGAGGAGACCTTTACTGTTGACATCATCAAGATCTTCCTCGCCATCTACTGGGTTGTTCTCAATAAGCTGGGGCTCATACTTTTTCTTTATCTGGGTCTGTAGCTCTAAAAGACCGTTCAGATATTCTGCTTCAGCTTGAATCATAAGCAGAGCGTTGTGTTTGTTTTCTGATCTACCGTAGGGATTGTCACGGATACCTACAACTTCCCCTTCTTTTGCATCTATGAGACTGAAAGATATTTCTTCTGCCATGTTTAATCCTCCTTCTTTTTGAATACGATCTCTGGAGTGTTACTGTCTGCAAATTTGACAGCACGAACAAAAAGGTTACAAAATATCATCTTGAATATAAATCCAATAACCAATACTATTGGCCAAAAGAGATACATCACAATCGCAATAAATACTTTCAATACCTCATCATAATCTTCATCTTCACCAGTTGTGATATATATAAATGTTCTAGGCGCAAGACGCTTACATACAGCTGTACCAATAAAGATAGTTGCAACGAAATACGTGATCCAAAATGTAACAGATCCGAGTGTTGCTATCATAAAGTCTATCATTTTCTATTCCTCCTTTCCTTGCTGTTTTGGCATTATCTGATGAATAAAAGATACTGTTCTACCACAGTAAATACAGATGTCATAGATATAATCTCCCCTTTTGGCAACTTCTAGGGCCTTTATTACACTTTCAGGGCTGGGCATAGAGCTTAATTCCAGCTCTGCGGCATTATTATAGTTATGCCTAGGCTCAAAAAGATGGTTTTCTTCGCCGCATATATGGGGTACTTCTATCTTACGCTTAAACATGTTTGGCTTCCCTCCCCTTTTCCGCAGACTCTATGGTCGATAGAAGATCTATACTCTCTTCTTCATAATATTCTAAGGCTTTCTCATTCAGTAGGTGTCTGATAAACCCCACTTGTTTTTCGGTAAGCCTGATAGGATGTAGATCCTCTTCCACTTCCGCCTTGAAATAGTTGTTGAAATCATCCGTCAAATGGTTAAAAAAATCTATCTGTTTTTTGGTAAATGTAGCTGGGTGTTCCATGGTTACCTCCCCTGTTTCTTATACCAAATGCTATAGTTGGCGAAAGGGGCTCAGAAGAGCCCCCTTGCCTGTTATCAAAACGATAGTGATCGTGAAGGACCACCTGTTCCTAGGGACTGACGTTGAGAAGATGTTGACTTTGATATAAATCCGGCCAACCTGGCCCCTATTTCATCATCCTGGAAGTCTTCGATGTTGACAAACTGTGACAGTCCTGCTTCTTTGTAGAACCGGTCCAGATATTTTGCATATCTTTTAGCATTAACACCGATCAGGATTACCACGAGAGATTCCAGATACCCGTCTTCCATGACCTGAGTGATAGACTCTTTTATGACAGAGGGGTGTCCAACCTTTCTCGACACGTTGTCAACCCCATCTGTAATCACAAATATGACTCCATTCACTGTAAAATCCTTATCCGTTAATGTCTTGGCATAAGCATTTGTTGCCATGATAGCTTCCTCTGTGGCATCAAACACGGCGGTGTCGCCTCCGCATTCAAGATCTTGGTAATCTTCCTCCGGATTAAGAGACCGGAGAAGCTGAAATCCATGAACCTCTTTAACCTCTTCGGCGAAGTTTGTATATCTTACCAACAAGTTGTCTACTGCGCCAGACTGTTTGCAAAGTGAAACAGAATCCTTGATAGCTTTGAGGAGTACATCTTCGAAACCTTGGACGCTTCCTGTAATGTCACATACTGTTGTGGTTAGTGTATACTCTGATGCACCGGTAAGTGTCTCTGGTCTGGCTCCGGAAAATTCAAAGGCACCTCCTGCAATGGCTTGAGTCTGCATTTCTATCGATTCCTGTCCAAATATTGGCATACTCTTATCTCCTTTCTGTAGTATAGTTTTTGATATTATCTACCAAAATCGGTAGATTTGGTAATCTGCATGCCCAGAGCCGTCATATCTTTGATAAACTTTTCTCCCAGATGCTCAAAACCTGGAACGTCACTGCAGGTATCCTCTAAGAGTAGGAGTTTCTTTACTGAATCTGGGCCAAACTCAGCCGCTACGTCCCGAACCGTTTCGGCAACACAGAAATTTTTGGCCTGCCCCGATACAGGTATGATATCCGCTCTTTCTAAGGGATCGATCAACCGACTATTGAGCTGAGTGGTTGAGTCCCCTGGGTCCGGGACATCGGCCCTTACGGCTGAATAATGCTCCGTTAACCAGTTGGAGCCCTTTGTTACGAAGTTGACCATACCATGTCTTTTGACTTTCCAGTTCCGAAGCGATTTTCGAAGCCTTGGCATAATAGTACAGCCTGGTGTGCCGATTCGGCAGTGCGGGGGCCAAATACACAGAGCATAACGGTCATTATCTCTCAGCTGCTTGGTGTAGTCGATCATGCGTTCTAGCAGGTTCTTGAATGGTGGAGAAGGCATCGTTGGGTTGAAAGGGATCCATTTCCCACTTACAACATCTTCATGGATGATTATCGTAAATGGATCAGGAGATTTACCCTTTTTGTCCTTCCAAAACATTGGATGTGCCACATCCAGCTCGTGGTGTGAGTCCAATGTAACCGTAATGTCTGAGATATCGTATACCATACGGTCGATTAGATCGGATAGTCGGTCGATGTCTTTCTCTGCTCCAGGTATGTAAAGCTCGCCGGAGTCACCACCTACCACTGGATTACAGAACGAATCTTCTGGATCTATTATAAAGAGATGGATATTTGGTTTACTCATTATTCCCTCCTTAGCTTATCATTTTTATTCTATACAAGTGACTACCTTGATAGAACATTAGAGTGCCACCGTCCTTCGTTAGAAGCATCTCTGTTTTAATTTCTTTATCTCTTATATGTTTCAACTTTGCTGATCCTGGTTTGACTAGAAACACCTCCATTTCAGCATGTTCGTCAATACTGACTGCTATACCTGTATCTAGCACGACGAAGTTTAGGGTTGGTTGATCAATGTCTTCTATGACACGCACATCGTAGTCTTGGTAATCCTCTCCGAATCTTAAAATTATTCTGTCATAACTTCCCCTCCTTTCCCCTATTAGCATACAGACACCATTGTCATGTTTGCCATCTACTACTCTATAGATATCTAACTCTGGAATTGGTTTTATCTCACAGTAAGACTTTCCTTGCCTCCTGTGAGGGATAATCAGGTAAGACTTTCCAAATATCTTCTGGTAGAGTAATCCATCAAACATTTTGGTAGCTCTCTGCAAAGCCCTATTCGGGCCTATGACTGAGGGAATAGGTTTCCCATTCACCTCAGATATCTCTATCTCTGTCAGGTCTCCATTCGATAATGAATAAACTCGATTGTCCACAACCATAAAACTGTCTGAGGCTAAGGAGAGAGATAATACTTCAGCCAAGCTCTTACTCTTTATCCTACTAAATGTCAACAGTGGTATACTATTTCTGGACTTATCTATACTAACCACTATAGGAATAAGAGACTTAGGAGATAGAACAACGTCCGGCCTAGCTGAATGTGCACCTCTAGCCTTCATCTTAAATCCAACCCCATCGATACATAACTCCCTGTCTGTTTGAACTATAGATCTGTTCTGTACGGCCCTGTGCTTGATTATATTACCCTCGTATTTCTTCAATAGATCTATCCTGAGACTGCCAGTGCTTTCGATTAAGTGCCCAATAACTTGCACGACCTTGAGTAGCCCGGCCGATGTTGGTGGAGGTATACGTTCTCCATTTTCAAACATGCGGGTCATCCAATCTTTGTAGGCCGCCGGGATAAAGCTGAAGTTTCTAGTTGATATAGGCACCCTAGCTTTCTTATTAAATACAGAAACTCGGTCTCGCATTCTAGGAATTACATCCTTTTTATCATAATCCGGATGTCCTCCTCGAAAAGGATGGATACCTATAAATACTTTACAGGCGATAATCCCAAACGAAAACCAATCACTGAGCTCATCGAATTTCTTTATATTAGGGTCAGTGAACATTGGGGTGTAGGCATCGCCTTTAAAGCTCTTGGTTTGCCAAGCATCAACATCAATAAAATAAGGTAGTGAGTAATCATCTGTGCTAGCCATGAAATTATCTTCTTTGATGTCAATAATCAAACACCTGTGGTTGTGAATAAAAGTTATTGATTCCTGCATATTCTGAACTAGCTTTTGTAGTATCTTAGGTGCAATAGCGTTATCGCTGAGAAATACCGTATTGAATAATCGAAGCAATTCTACAGCCCTTCGACAAAAGGTCATGGTATAGCCTATTAAAGCCTGCTTGTCATTATAGACCAAATCGACAGGCCTGATGATGCTAGGATGATCTAAGGCTGATAGTTCTTGGATCTTACCTTTAGGGATCACCTTGCTTTGGTCTATATATATCTTAAAGGCCGTATCTTTCATCGCATAAATCCAACCCTGTCCACCTTCTGCTACATAGTGCTGTTTGTCAGATAGCTGAATCTCTCTTCCATTTACATAAACTTTATGGACTGCCATCCTTACCCTCCTCGAATAACATTACGGCTACAGATAGATCGTCGCTGTGATATATCTGGTCTTTAGCATACCTTTTAACAGCTGCTCTGGCTGTCCGTTTTACAAACTGGCCCTTTGTCGTTTTGAAATTAAGCAGCTCTGTTATCGCTTCATATACGGGAACAGCCTCTCCGGTGTTCATATTTGAAAATGACTCTACGCCATCTGACATTATGGCTACCATCTCAAGGTCGTTTGTATTTACTTTACATATTACTGGAGAGTCATGTTTCCGTGTTTTAATCTTCCTAACCTCTCCAATAATCTCAGAATGTGTTAATGTGTTTTGTCCTGCCATTGCTTCTCGATAGGCCTCTAAGCGAGAGTGATTTATTGGTAAACTGTAGTTAAGGTAGTAAGGTGCGCTGCCTAAGAACGAATAGTTGTTTACAGTTATAGGTCTATCTTTAAACTTAAGTGCCACATTACCATCTCCGTATATACATACATAAACATAGGAATTATCCTCACTAACGAAGGCTGTTATCAATGTAGCATCTAATGCTTCTTTTGGTATTTCGGGGAACTTTTCTATTAGATCTCCTGCCTCTGTAATAGTGCTAAGTCCTAGCTCTAGATAGGCTGAAACTATCTTGGTTGCAGCCAGATGTTTATAGCCCTCAATGGCTTTCATACCACATAAACAAAGAAATCGTGCTCCTATATCTGTGTTAGGAGAGGATGAACAACCATCAGATAGAAAAACTGTTTTACCATCCGCAGAGGTAAGTACATAGTCCTCACAGATAAAGTGTCGTTTTCCCATAGTGAAAAAACTGTCTGTTTCTATTTGTATCATACTACCTCCCTGATAAAAAAAGGCCGGGCCCAGAACCCGGGCTGTGCGCGATGATTTCTGGTCCAGTCCGCTTACAACGTTTACTATTTCCTATACCAGACGTGATAATCGTTGTAAGGTCCTTCATAGAATTGGTGTGTAACGCCAACCATGCTGTCCGCATCCAGCCCTAATTTGTCCAATTTTGTATTAATTAGAGATGGTAGATTATCATTTATTCGTGGTGATATAGTAAAGCAATGGATTTTTTTCTTCTTCATGACTTTAAGTAAGTTGGGTGTCCCACACTTATTCATACTGTTCACCTCCTTTCATGATGTCTCAAGAGATTCTTTACTTATAGATATCGTAAAGCTTACGAACGCCTGAGAAGAATGAATCGGCCATGGTACGAATTATTCCCTCCTCTTCTTCAGATATACGAGGCAGATATTTGTTAGGATGAGCCGGGCTGGCCGTTGTACAACCTTGTTCTACAGTTATCTTAAACTGAAGTGTGTTAAACCTGCCAGTACAGCTATCCTCATAGTAGTCAAATATGGTGGCTATTCCTGCGCATTTGTTTTCACCAATCAGGTTCCATTTTATTTCAAGTTTCTTCATTCAAGGCCTCCCTTAAATAAGTCCAGGTATCTCAGGACATGTCTTCAGCTTAAGTCTTACCGCTATAGTGTTAGGACAATGGGTATCTACTATTTTAGAGTATACTTCCCAATTCCCTCCGGCATTTACGCAACCCATTAGGTAGGGTATATAAACCTGTTTGTTTAGATCTACACTTAGTTTGTGTAGACTACCAAAAGCCTGTGCTACAGCGTTATAGTCTGTCATTCTTGAACCTCTGCCATACCTATCTTGGCCTAACAGATTAACAACATGAAGGTCTCCTGTAACTTTGACTATGTTAAGCTCCCCAAGAATTAGTTGTTTAACTCGGAAAGCTTTCTGGTATTCCACGAACACGGTGGGCCACTTTCTTCTTATTCTTAGAGCGATTCCAACACCGAAGGCACCTCTGCAATTGCACTGGTGGGCTATGATACCATCTTTTACCTCTAACAGATCCCCCTCAATTATCTTCATCGGCCTTCTCCTTTCTAATCCTTCATAACTATTTTGATTATTGGTAAAGGAATATAATCAGCTACTTCACTACTGCCTTGGTTAAACTCCTCCCAACGTACCTCCACCTCTTTAATCTTATCCCAAGGGACCTTGAGAGATTCTAGAGCTTTTTTCAGCCTCTCAATAGGATTCATATTCAAGCACCTCCTTAGTTATTCCTCTCACATCTATGTTCCTCCATTTAATCTTCCTCAAGAGAAAATCCGCATCTTGGGCATTCCTCGTCCTTTGAGGATGCACCAGTCTTTTTCCATTCTTTATAAACATCTTCACTCCTTTTATAGTCGCAAACACCCTTATGGGTTACGCCACCCTGATCTTCATACTTTTTGTTTGCAACAATTTTTTGGATATGTATAGATCCCTGATTGTTACACGTACCTTCTGTGTTGTATTCACACTCTTCTATATCGCAAAGTATTTCGCACATTAAAATCCCTCCTCATTTAGGATCTCACAGAATTTTTCGGTTATACGTTTGTATTGGTCGAGAGTTCCTTTGTCAGGCAGCTCTCTCGGTTCATAAGTCTCATCGAAGAGTATTATCTTATTGTCAGGGTCTGCCCAACCACAAGACTTTATACCTAACTCATTACTTTCTTTTACCGCTGAGATTTCTATACCAGCAGAAGATTCAGAATCTTCATCCTCATACCCCTCATCTATCTTTGCATCAACGATCCATTTATCTTTCATTTAAGTGCTCCTTCCTTCATTTGGCCCAACCGGTTTTTAAATTGTACGAAAAATTGTTCTTTGTCCTGAAAACACTGGGCTGATATTACCATTGAACAGTCTATCGGCTCTTCCATAAAAACGGTCATAGCACTCTGATATCCTTTTCAAACCTATCGTCTTCATTTTAACCAATACACCTCCTTTGCTAAAGGATCTATTCTCAGGATAGGTTTTTTCGAAGTCTGGGCATACTTTATACACTTATATGTCCCACCTTCACTTTTTCCATTCCATACGGCTATGACTACATGACTGCCGTCGACCATCCATACATCTCTCTTATGCATCTTCCAAGCAGCATAGGGGTCTTCACACACGTCTACTATCTCATCTGCTACAGAGCACAACTCTTTGAATCTCGCTCTGACATGTGGAGGCCATACACTGTCTTGAGAGGGAAAGGGCCGGGCTATTATAAGTTTCAGCTTGGGACCAAAGGCCCTTGCCAGTAATACGCACCTGGCAGCCATCTGGTCAATACCCACCGCTCCTCCTGAGATAAAGGTGGTATAATCCTTCTTAGATGCCTTTTCTATAGCTGTTATAAGCTGTTTGTTAATCCACGGTTCACTCCCTTTAGGTATACCTTTAGGGCGGTGTCCAGTAAAACAGATAGTCTTTGACATGATTACTCCTTTCTGAAAATCTTTCCGTGGTACTTCCCAAAACTTAGAACTAAAAACCTGTTGTCTGAAAGCTCTTCGACCCTGAGTGTTATAACACGGCCCTCATAACACATAGTTCTACACGTCTTACATATCTCGTCTATGTCCGGGTCGGTTATGATAGTAATATCTTTGGAAGGATATTCATTCTTATCACCATACCAACCATGGGGTAGGCAGCCAAACTTAACCCATCTATAATTATCACCAAATCTTTCAACAAGATGGATTTTACTTCCTTTAGGTGTTTTGGCATACAGATAGATAGTTTTAAACATTTAATAACTCCTTTAATGGAATTATAGGACCTATACTTAAAATAACAGAACCTGTGGGGAGTATTTTCAAAAGCTCACGTCTTAGCTTCTCTATTGTCCAGCCTTTCTTATCCACCTTTTCCTCCTTTCTACTATTACACAAAGGACACTTCAGGGCCGTGTTATCCTGTTTTTCTGTTGGCATTTTACCCATCGATGCCATAGTATTCTGATAGGACCTTCTTTACACTGTCTGTAGCATACTCCAAGGCAAGTATCAATTCCTCTGCATCCTTTTTTGCGGCTTGACAGAATTCGTAGGCTTGATGCCATCTTTTGGGACCCGTCTCTGTATTTTCACCGCGGCTTATCATTAGTCTACCATCTTTACACTTTTTGGGGGCATAATCAAGAAGAAGGAAGAGTTCATCCTCTATTTTGTCTTTTTCTTCCTTAGTCATTACTATTGGCATTTCAGACCTCCTCACATTTCGGCATTGTCCTATCCTTCTGTTGGTATTATTGTGCCTCCTTATCTTATGCCAGAGTTCTTCCTCGGCCCAGACTTTGTGGGCGCCTTTAAGTATAGCCGCAAAAACAAAGTCGCTTCTTTGGTCTTGGGAGATCTCACAGTAGTCGAAGAAATCGTTGATCGTGGCTCCAAGGCCGGTAGTTTTCATAAATTCTACAAGTCTCTTTGATAGATCCACTGTTTCCTCCTAACCAGTTCCACTGAAATCGGATTCACAACTAGTCCCATTCTCAGACTCATAGTTGTAAGAGGTAGTATATGTTATATCAAAACTGAATTCGTTTATGGTTACAAGTTCCATTCTACCTGTCCTGTTTAATTCAGCTATCTCATTGTCATTAATACCTTCTATGTACATGGACAGTTCCATATCCAGAATGATTTCTTCATCTATCTCAGACATGTTATCACTGGGAGTTACACCGATACTTTCTATGCGCACATCAGATATCTTTGATGTTTTAACCTTTTGCTGTATCTGGCGAACGGCGTCATGTTTCATCTCGATCAGAAATTTCGTTACCTCTAAAGGGTTCATATAGTCCTCCTTATTCTTATTAGGATCTTGAGGGGCAAATGCCTCAAAACATTCATCACTACAATTTTTCCCATCTCCACAATCTCCCCCATACCACCTACAGTCATCTCTAGAGTCCATCATTTGTGCCCATAGTGCTTATAATCTGGGTCGACTTCTTCTCTACACATCTCACAGATTATTCCGCATTCTTCGTTAAACTCCTTATGAGACATCTCTCCAACCACCCAAAACCAGTATGGCATAGAAGCTATACGTCCAATATGACCAACCTCCATTATAATCGGAGTGGGAGTTACGGTTGCGCGATGTCCTTGCCAATCTACCTTTGCACGGTGTACTTTACCGCGTAGCTCAGAACCTCCAAGAATAATCCATTCCCAAGATTTCCCAGTTCTTCCTTTTATGTTTCTCGCGAACGTTATCTGCATTTATCTTTCCTTTCTGTCAACAAAGACTGTTTTGTCCCAGTGAGATCAAACACCCCGCTCTTTCTCGTATTCTACATTCTAGCATGAGGGCTTATCTCCAGTTTACCGTCTTCTCCAATGATAAATTTGAAATCCTGGTCTGTTCCCTTGCTGGGGTCTGCATGAACAAAATTGCTGACCTTATCAGACCAAAACTGGCCTGCTTTCTCTTGCAGCCAAATGTTATTCATAAGTCCCTCGGTCAAATGCAAACCATCGGGAAGCTCTTCTTCCTCCACTGTCTTCTTAATAGCTTCGTAGACTTCGACGGCCCCGTTGTTTGCATCGCCAAACATTATATGGAAACCATCCTTTTTGTCCAACATAAGTATCTTACAAGTATATTCTGTCATATCAACACTCTCCTTTCTTTCTACTCTCTCAATAGTTGAACGCTCTTGTTTGGTCCAATTGTGCTTCTTTATCCATTGTTAAACAGTATACTTCCATTACCTTTTGCATTTCCGCATGGTCAGATTCCTTTTCGATCTTGTGTACATTTTGGTCTTCTTGGACGTATACTGGATAATCCTCATAATCAAATGTGTCGCATACAACTATCATATGTGTTGCTTTTAACTCCACACCTATATTAAACCAGTTGGAGATTTCTTCTTTTGTTACTGTCATGATTTATTTCTCCTTGTTTCTCTTTATTTGCCGGGAAATTTCTCGAAGAACTCCTTCTGTCTCTCCATATCACGTAATCTATGCCCCATAAACTTATCGTTTTCTAAGAGGTCGTTCTTTTCCGTTACCTCGTCTCGTTTGTTTGCCCATTTAGCAAAGGCATAATCAGCGATCTCTTGTAGTTTCTCTTTGGTTTGTTTCAATAGCCATTCACTAATATCAAACAGGAAGATCTTGGGAAATATCATTGAACCATCTTCTAGTTCGAGGAGATTTCCAATAAAATTTGAGAATTTGCCATCTGTCCTGAGGAACCATTCAGGTTGGTTAAGCTCAGTCTTAAACAGATCACAAGCTTGATGTTTCTTTCCCAACATGTCTCCAAACTCGGCCTGAACTTCGTCCGGCAGCAGGGAGAAATGTTCACCCTTCTCTAGAATACCTTCTACAGTTTCTGGAATAGAACCGTGGTAATTCTTATCCTCCTCAAACAGATTCTTCAATTGTACCCAAGCCATAATGTATCCTCCTCTCTTATATTTTAGTATAATACTCTAGATGAAATGAGTTATCCATGATAAAGCTCCATCTCCTTTGGTTGCCAATAGCTGCCGTCTGTCCTATCGGTAAACTCTATATCCCTAGTGTCTTTACCTATCAGTTTCAGAAGGCGCGGGTAATTAAGAACACCGCCCTCTCTATGTGTATGATAGATTTTTTCTGCTTGATCTTCAGTCACATTGGCAGTGTAGTTTATTGTATAGACAACCCTGATTGGTTTTTCCATCATTATTTGTTCCTCTCCTCTATGTCTACTATTTCAGCTTTGCCAACTTCATCAAAGCATAATAAGCAGGGTTAATAAATCTTGGTAAGGCGCGCCCCAGGAATATCCCAATCAATACCACTGACCCAACAGTAGATACGACAGACAAAACCCATCCCATAATATTCTCGTTGTTAACTAGTGCCCAACCTGGCCTCTTTACAATAATCCTATAACTTAAGACTGCCAATATTAGTGCAAAGATGAGACCGACTGAGATTGATATAGCCTCTGCAAACTGTTGCCTCACCATGATATCCCACACGTCCGGGCCAACGGATTTAGTAAAGGCTACCAGTTCCAAAAAAGTTTCCTTGATCGTATCCACTACTCCTACGACAACGGTTTCCATTACTGTAGGTTCTTCTACTAATACTGTTACTTGATTCATAATCATTCTCCTTAATTGGATTTATTTTTTTCTTTCAGCCCTTCAGTCTTCTGTTTATCTAATAGCTCTCCAGCCCTCTCTATAGCAGCTTTGCCACACACATCCTTCAATTCTCTAATTTGTTCGACAGTAAAACTAAGCCACTCCTCATCACTAAAACAGGAGAATAAGCAGACAGATGCAACCCGTCCACAAAAGGCCTGGAACCTAGGCCAACGAGGTTCTGGAGAATTTGCAAAATCTACATACATTTCATCCGCGTATGCTATCCCTATTTCTTTGGCGAATTCTATGTGTTTTGTCTCCATCGGTCACTCCCTCAACATGAGATGTTTTATGAGGATAGATTTTAATTCTTCGTAACCTTCCTTGTCCCCCAGCTTTTTGAATGACCTTAGCACTTTCTTTGCCAGTCTATTTGTTTTAAGGTCAATCTTAGGGATATTGTTATTACTACCCTTTTTACTCATAATTTACCTCCATCTAATCTGTTAGGGGGTCGGTAAGGGGACATATTTCTATCCCCTATACTGTATTCTAGATTTTGACTTCCTTTATTATCTTGAATTCTTTTGCAAGCATAATATCTATTTTTAGTCCTCCTATAAAATCAGATTCCATAAACCTTCCTAACCCCTGTTTGTACATAACCTCGACAATTTTGACACTATTTCCGGTTGCAACTCTCCATGACTCGTGGGTTTTGAGTGCCCCTTTTAGTGTTGGGATAAAACAAAAACCTAAGACAGCGGGTGTTTTTATTTCAAAGCAAGTCTGGGTATGATCTTTCCATCTTATCCATCCATCTGTATCAACTTCATAAACATCTGAGCCTAGTTGCAATCCGGTCCATTTTGAACTTGGCAGGGGTGAAAGATGGCCTAACTTATAAGCCTTTCCTTCTAGAGCTACTTTCTTGTAATCGGCATGTAGTCTATTACACATTTCCTCTCTCCCTTTTTACATTCTTTTTGTCGTTCCTTCACGAGTTTATTTCACTGTTGTTCGCATATATATATCAGTCCAGTCTTCTTTACATTTAACACACAACTTTTCTTCTTCTACTCTACCCTCGTATACTCGAAAACCGTCATCTGTATCGATATCTTTGGAGCTACAAAAGGGACATATCTCTCCATCATTCGCTAAATACTTCACCAACTGTTCTTCTGTAAGTTTTGACATCTTTCTTACCTCCCTTCATGAATGGAGCGGGCGAGGGGAGTCGAACCCCTGTGACCGAATTGGAAGTCCGGAGCATTACCATTATGCTACGCCCGCATTTGTTAGATCGCGCCCCTAGGTCTAGGACACCGCGGTGATTCATCAACTATTAGATTATTCCTCGCAACAGCTTTTTCAGACAAATATAGGCCACTGAGTTCGTACAGATTATTGTTTGACTCAGATAACCTGCGCTTCAGGCTTCTCATACAGAAGAACCAGAATATATTCAGCGCTACAGATATCATTAAGAACAGCCAGACGGGATGCAAATATGACCATAGTCCCATAATTAACTCCTCCTTTATGTGTTTTCATGGACTACCACACCATTCTCCCACAGAGCTGCGTAGCAACCCACAGTGCTCTCATCCAGAACATTATCAACAAAATCAAATGCCGCATTTTCATCATCTTTAAAATCGCATATACAAATGTCCGCATTGATTAGTTCATATGCGTCAACATGTTCTTCAAGCACATCCATCAGGTTATCATTACCATATTCCATATGTACTACCACCACATAACCATTGGAGTAGTGAGCCTCTATCCAAAACCTCACAAGGTCTTGGTGCGATACCGAGATTATTTCTTCCATGTTTAACAAATCCCCTTTTATCTTTTTTCTCCGTGGATAGTTTTGAGACATCTAGACCCTTTTTTATTCATCCTAGCAATCCTAAGAATCTCTTTCTGTATTGCCTCATCAGCATTGGTTTTCCTTTTCCTACTAGTTAGGGTAAGAAACAATTCATAGAGCACAACTCCCAACATACCTATGCTTACTATAACCAGGTCTATCATTATTGTAGTATCTCGTTTGTTTTATATCGAACAGAACTGGAGAAAGACTAGTATGAGCAGCATAACCAGTAGTGCCTTTCCAAATCCTTTTATCTCTCCTAGTATTTCTCTCAACAGCAAGTTTGTTTCTTCGGTTTCCTCTTTAATCTCTGTCAGTTCAGACATTTTTCCTCCTTTTTTCTTTCGAAATATTTACACCGTTAATAGTCAAACTTGGTGATAATACGGTTTGCCTCGACCAATATCTCTTTTAAGACTCCGAGATTCTTCTTCCAGAATGGGGCACAGCTCAACACTCGGTATTCAAAGCCGTATGGCTTTAATCTAAATTCCCCAGGGAAACCATAATATTTTCGACGTAACTCAGCAGCTCCAGTTTCCACCTTTTTGGCTATAGGAAGCAGTTTTTTGTCCAACTCACAGACCAAAGCTTTCAGCTGGATCATTGACAGCATCTTGATACAGGCTCCTCCGAAATGTAAATGCCCTCCAGCAGTTAGGACCTTATCAGTACTAGCAGCAAAGCTGGGAGTATCGTATGCTGTCAAGCTCGTACCATAATATTCAGCCCCAGCTAGGGCTATATCACTTATGGACGAGGTCTGAGCCCCTCCTTTTTTAGCGCGGTTGTTTCCATAATCTATTTCTTCTCCTTCCTCCATAATTTCTCTCATCCTTTGGATCTTATGCATGAACGGGACTGCCTCTGACTCTTTGATCTTTATATCTGTACCATTTATCTTCTCAAATGTATTAACCAAAGATTCAAGGTTAGTAAATAAACCTTCGTGTGTAGTAGAATGCTCAGGTCGAAGTTCAAGCAATCCATAGTCTGCACCGATTGAGAGGCTTGACAATGCGTATGTACCACCATGTGAGCGTGATACGCCTCCACTATACTTTGATGAGTACATGATTATCTTGTCTTCATCTTTCTTATCACACATGATAAATTCTGGATCGGCACCATAAGTTGTTGCCTCGATACATATGTCTTTTCCCATAAAAAATAGGTTAGAGTCCAGGGGAAGACTTACTTCTGGCGATGTGACATCTATAGCAGTATATACCTCACGAAATTCAGTTGTCAAAAACAGGAGCTCTTTAAAATCATGCCTTTTCAAAGCAGATTTTATGCTTTTAACAATCTCTCCTAGACAAGAACAGGATTTCTGCTTTTCTCCCTCAAGATACTTCTTCAAACTGTTCATGTCTGTCCTCCTTTTTCTATATAGTACATAAGCTCCTTTATAATGGTATATGGTTCTACACATATACAGTTCCCTATCTCAGTGGCATATTTCTGGTAGTACTCAGCGCCTATGATGAAAGTAAGGTGAGTGCCTGGAAACCTTTGCAATGCCTCTTTTAGGTCTGGGAACGAGTCTGGATAACCATCAGTTATTATGATAAGTATCGAATCTCGGTTCTTCTCTGTAATAGTACTACAGACCTTGCCTATAGGTGTACCATCTTCGGACATCGGGGTGAACCAAGTGGTTTCTATAGGGCTACCTATACGATTTACTATTTTATCTTCGACTCCGATATCTATTACAGATATGGGAGTATTACACTGCCGCAACGACTCAGCGATAATTATAGCAGTATCCATTATATCGTTTTTTATTTTTTCGGTAGAGCCGCTGCGGTCAACTACCAGATGGATATTTTTAAGTAATAATATTTTGGCGAGAACGAGGAATACAGGCCATTCGAGTTTTTCACCAATATAGACCTTAACCAAGTTCTTCCAGTCTATCTCGCCATAGTTCTTGTGTATCCAATCATACTTGTTGCGCGTCCACATATCTTTCAGTATGCTGATTGTCCTACCATACTTTGCAACCGCCTTAGTATAATAATTAGACCACTCTGGGAGAGTATAACTATGGCCTCCCGCCCCAGTTATCTCTTTTTCACCAAGCTTGTATTGATAACCTCCTAAAGCTTCTCTCAGCTTTTTGAGTTTGGATTCGGAAAGTTTTCCTCTTATCTCGGTCGAGATTTTTCCGGCAAGATAAACCAAAGTGTGACAATCCTTAACTTCCGCTTTGTCTGGAGTCTCAACCCTGTTATTATACAGATCCATAAGGTATCTCAGATCTTTGTCCTTCAGTATCTCTTTCGATGTCTCTATTGTGGCAGATATTTCATGTAGTTTAGATATTTGAGATCTAAGGAAGGGGGAATACGACTCGTATTTCCATTCGTGATACCAGTCATATAAGATGTTAAGAACAAATTTGAATACAAGACAGTCTTTCGCGTGGACCGCTGTATTGAAGATATCATAGTCCTTCTTACCTGCTAATCTATGGCATATCTCGTGTGATAGTACTACATTGTTAGAGGCAATAATGACAGGATAAGGATTGAAAGTTATACCTCCCATTAACCCTTTGTTTTCCTTAATTTCCTCCTTACTTTGTGTCATAGGTAGTACTGGACAGTCAGCCAACGCTAAAAGACGGCGGTCAAATTCATACATGCTATTCCTCCCACCACAGTAAAGCCTTTACCTTGTCAGGGCCATCATTCTTTGTAATGACATTACCTAGCATGGTAGCCAATATGATATTACGTACAACTGTAGGATCCATATCCATATCTTTCATTGAGCTTCTGACAAAAGGCTTTAGGTGACTGAGACATTTGTGATCCTTCCAACCCGTTCCACCTTTACTCTTTAAAAGCTCGATACAATTGATAACATTCCTGGGAGATATTGTGAAGTAACTCGTTCTTGTCTTGATCGCAATTTCAAGAACAAATCTCTGTAGACCAAAGAATAGGTCTTTCTTATCTACCCCTACCGTACCGTCTATGATAATACGAAGGGCTTCCTCCTCAGGAGCGGGAAAGTCAATAACGTATAACCGGTTAGCAAAGGAAGCAGGCAGTTCTACATTACCAGCATGATCTGGAGTATTTCCGGCAAAAAGAAACCGGGTGTTATCATGCATCTTGTGGATTTCGGCACCAACAACGGTCCGGAAGGGAGCCTCAATCAGAGAGTTGAGGCCGAGAATGGCGGGTTCTGTGGCATGAGTGATCTCATCTATAAAGAATACACTGCCACCTCCTGTTTCTGATCCTCCCATTTTGATTATTGGCCCGGTATCAACAACGATATTACCATTCTTTATGGTCTCGCCACCGATAAGAACACTTTTAGTGATCTCCGGGTACATTTGTATATAAACCACCTCATTCTTCAATGTTCTAGCTACTTGGACGGCAGCTTTCCATCCGGCTATAGTTTTACCCGTTCCTGTAGGGCCGTATAGACAAACCGGTTTGTTGTGCCCCATCGCATCGACTATTTCTTCAATCTTTGGGTCTAGATTAACAGGTTCAATCATTGGTTATATCCTCCTATCATTTTCTTGGCCTCCCATAGATTTTAAGAATATCCTCCTTTGTCGTGACAATACACACAAAACCGCTACATATTCCAGCAGCTTCTCTCCTTAGCTTGCTTATTTTTAGAGAAAATTCAAGGTCTTCTTCGGAGAAGGACTTACATGTAAATAGTTTACACCCTAAAGACTCTACTTTACATCCAAAGGGTCCAAGGTGGGAACAACTACTATAGCATCCATTTTCTGTGACTCTGTCTCGGTTCTCTCTGTTCTGGATGCATCGGCTGCCTATAAATTGGCAAGGATCATATTCCTTAAAAAGATCATCAACTTTTTTGTAAAGGCGGTCGTACTCTTCTTTTAGATCCATTTACTCCCTCCTCCCTTTTACACTGACCTTTTGCCTACACCTCGCGGAGGTCCGTTCGGTCTTGGTACATTAGGTCTGGCCGGTTTTATATTCGATAACATTTTGCCTTCCCGCAATGGCCCAGAAGCTTTACACGTGCCTTTTCCACTTATTAGCTTGACGGATCCACAACGAATTAGGATAAAGAAACCAAACAGCCAGGCAAACGTTGCACTCACTGCTCCTACTGTAAGACCCAACAAGAGATCTGTGGGGTTACAAAGTTCCATAATTTTCTCCTTAATCCTGCTTGTTAGAGTTAAATACTATACAGAAAATGATCCAAACCCAATCCATCTTTTTCATCTAACTACCTCCTTTAATCCGGTTCTGGGCCGATGTCAGGGGTGTCTATGTTTACGATCATTTTTTCCGCACCTTCACCAAATACACCCTCCGCTGCTGCTTGTGCTCCGATGTCTGATTGATCTAAATGGTGAATTTCTCCATAATGACCTACTTTACACACATTAATATTACCATGTTCTTCCTTTATGTCGTTGAGAATAATAATGAGTTCGTCTATACTTAACATATCTTCTCCTTTCTTAAAAAGCTATTGTATCAGTTACCTGGTCTAATAGCTTTCTTGCTCTTGGGTTTTTGCCAGCCAGTTTTCTGGCTATAGATAATAGCCGTACGCGTTTGTCTTCCAATACTAGGGCTGCTTCATTGTATTCACGCGCTGCTTTGGACAAGTCTATATTTTCTTGGTAAGAGCCCTTTCTCGCTTTCGGGGTAAGATCGAACACCCGTGTGTGTTTCATCATCTCACTCTCTCCTCCTCCTCCCCTGATTTTTGGCGCGGGAAAAGATTTAATCCTGCCCCTAAAATATTAGAGACAGTATCCTATGAATTAATCTAAATTCACCCTTAGTAAAAGCCTGTATCGCCATGTCTGCTAACCCTAATAGAGCTAACGGCCAAAACATATACTTTAAGGCTTCGATAACGTACCTAGGATCTACTCTCCTCATATCTCTCTCCTTTTTTGAATTGCCAGTGGGGCGGGGGAGGATTCGAACCTCCGTCTCGGAGCGACCGGTGCCTTACCATTAGACCACCCTCCCTTATTGGCAAACTGGAGCCGGTGAGAGGAATTGAACCCCCATCACTGGATTACAAAACCAGCACTCTGCCGTTGAGCTACACCGGCGGAGTATATATTATCTACTATGATGGCTGAAGCCAGATTCATATTTAGTTCCGTCCTCAATTGTCTCCTATTTTCCTAGCGCTAATTTTCGGACATCTTATTCTTTGATAACGTCCATCCGGCCATGGTAGCAATCCAACACTGATGTATCCATACTATCATTTCATCTGTTAGTAAAGTCTCTGGATGAAAGCACTTCTTTACCCACCAACATTTCCATTTATGCTTATTGTCAGGGTGGGGCTCATCTGCGTAACGCGTTATAATTGGTCGCTCCATTACTCACCTCCGGTTTTTCCGGCACGATTGTATGGCCATTCTGTTCTTTGCTTTACGTTCTTTGTTGACATAAATTCTTGGCAGGACATAAGGAGCAGGAGCAGGTCTAGGCCTATTCGAACACCCTTCAGCCATCATCTGGGCAAGTAAACTTGCGAACAATACTTGTATCATAAGATCACCTCCTAGTAAGAGCTGTCCTTCACATCTTCACGGATAAACTCTCCAATAAATTCCTTTATGTTAGCACTTTTGCCCGCAATAAGAACAGTAGTTCCACTTTACAGGCACTACCTTTTCGCACTTTGAACAGATTGATAAGATCATTTCTCCACAATCATGGCAGAACCTAAATAGTTCGTCCAATGGAATGCCACACTTTGGACAGCGGTTCGTGTTTTCCATACGATTCCGTTTCCTCCTTTCTTAGCAGATGTTTCGTCGATCATCCCACTCCTCCATCATCCGCGATAAATGCTTAGCAATTTCTCCTCCACGTTGCCAGATATTAGCTGCTAAGGCCAGGGGGTCTCCGTGGCATGGTTTGGGTTTGCAATGACAGCCTATGATTTTATCTACCAGCTCGTGAATATCGGGCCATAGTATAGGTAGTATATTAATTATGAATTTCTCAATCACTTCTCCTCTTGTTCCATCTTTACCTTCTATGTAAAGGTTACCCCACTTAGTACTCCTATCTATGAGGATGTCATATGGTTCATGTCTTATGTTAACTACTTTTGTCACCCGTTTTCTCCCTTCTGTGCTTGATTTTTACTCTGATAGGCCTCGGGACTACTGGTTATATATGCAACCATAGAAATGGGATTAAAACAGATAATAATGTCGAAAACCTTGAATGGGTTACCTACGGGGAAAATATGCAACATGCTCACGACGCTGGGCTCAGAACTCCAATTCAGGGCGAAAGACATTACAAGTCCAAACTAACCACGGAGGATGTTCTAGAAATACGCAGATTAAGTAAAGCGGGGTACAAGGGAGTTGAACTCGCTAAGAGATATGGGGTTCGTCCTGCAACTATCTGTTTTATTACCAAACGTAAGAGATGGAAACATGTCTGACTACCGTTTTTCCTCCTCACATCTCTTGAGGTTGATAAGATGAACAAGGTGATCTGCGCCAACTTTACGTAAATCCTCTACTAAAGAGTTTATTGTCTCATCCCCAAGATCTTTGATAGAGAAGTCGTCCATCAACTTATCCATCTGTGATTCATACGACTGATTGCGGATTCTTTTCTCTTCCTGAATCATGTGATATGCCATGATACTTATTTGGGCGTTCATTTCCATATTATATATCCTCCTACAAACTCTATGACATAAAGGTTAATGTCTAATGTTAATTACTTTGTCATATCTCCTTTTCTCCCGGGTGCAAGTCACTTCGTAATCGTTCGAGGGCTTTCTTAAAATGGTCCGTCCGTTTTGGTCTGAGAGCTCTTTTCTTTTTGAATTCTTCTCTACGATTTATCCAGTATTCACGCATCTTTCCTCGGATATATTTAACAATTTCCATCTCGCAATTGTGGCAGACCTCTAACCCCTCGCTTCCAGAGATATAGAGATTGACGTGTCTTAAGGCGTGTTCTCCTCCATCTCCGTGGCATATTGCACAGGTCTCTTTCACTGGCTTACCTCCTTTTGGGAAAATTTATCTCCTATTGTTTCAATGATGGTGGCGGGGGCGGGCAGGATTTTAACCTGCATGAGGGTTACTTAATACTGTGCGCAAGCTCCTCCGAGACAATGAAATATTGCATTATCCCTATGTCTACTACTGGCAAGCCGACACGGAATAGCTTTCCTATCCGCCTTTTGTTACTCCCACTCACCGCCCTCAGCTTACCAATTCCACCACCGCCCCCGCGTTTGGATCATCTTTTTACCTTTGGTGGCTTGTGTCCATGCGTTAACTTCCATACCGCCTCACTAATCACCTTATCCTGGTAATCTTTAGATCCATATAATGTGTTACCAGTCCATTTACACCATTCCCTTACTGCTTTCTCAATACATACACTTAATGAATAGAGATCCTCACCATGCATTATTAACTCTCCTCCTTTTAGGAAAATTTATCCAAACTGTACTTGATTTTTTTATTCGTATCTCATATATACTATATGAGTGTAGTAAAATATAGAAAGGAGGGGCAAATACTGTGAGAGAGGATTTATTGGTTTGATGCGTCCAGAAGGATTCGAACCTTCGACCCTCGGGTTAAAAGCCCGGTGCTCTACCAGGCTGAGCTATGGACGCACTATTTAATTTCTAACTCGTTTCTTGTTTTATTAAATATAGCCGGATGTAATATGTTAAGTTCATATATCTTATCACAACCATCGTTAGTACAGATTATACAGTTATCCCAAATTAACCATTTATAAGTAGAACCACAAGCGCATGTATAATCTGGTGAAACCTTTGCTTTCTGTTTCGATATCATTTCTAATAGCACCTCACAAGTTTCATCTTTATAATCTCCAAATCTTCTGGTATAGTTTTTCCGTTCTTGTCTAATAGGCACTTACTTCTGACTTTGCTAAAACGCCAGCAGGCTGCTGGGGTGCTCTCGAAAGTTATAGCATCCGTGATATCTTTCTCCCAATATTTTCTGCAAAAGCCATATTTACCACAATACAGTCCACTCTTTCTATCTTTAACTATATATACTGCGTGTATTATTTCCTCTGCTCCTTTTCCCACGTTTATACAAGGATTTAAACCCTCAGTTCTGGTCATGTTTTTTTCTTCCATCTTTTCACGAATATCCTCAACAATTTCCAGCTCACAAGAAATGCAAACCCAAAGTCCTGCTGTTCCGTTGACATACAGGTCTAAATGCTTTATCTTACCGTGTGTGTTACAAACCATACAGATTCCTTCACTATAGGTTCTCATAGATTATCTCCTTTCGTTCTCCGGCCTGTCCCACTCACGCCATATATCTCCATCATCATCGAGGGGGTACTCATCATAAGGGTTATCACCCAGATCTCTGCTGCCCAGGTTTCTTGCAGCGGCCACACCATGAATACCTTCGCACTGCTGGTTGCCTAATAGATCTTCCAAAATAAAATCAATGTCATCAATAACCAACTCTTTATCAACCACAAGAATTACTTCCAGCTTGATTTCCTTATACTCTTTCTTCACAGTTTTCTCCTTTTATTATCCGCCGGATCAATAATAACTCCTTTTAAGTCCATCGTACTTATATAGCCGAGACGTAAACAGTTATCACAATCAACCCGGCGATTCCTAAATTTTTCTAAGGGTATGTGCTCTTCATGGCTACACGGTCCGCACTTGAAAACAACTACCACTCTATCTGATTTTATTGTTGTCATGATTTACTTATACCCCTTGATCCTTCTCAGAGGGAAATGGCTCAACGATAATCTTACCATTTTCGTAGATGGCGCGCTTCCCTGATACATACTTATAGATTATTGCCAACCATTCTCCGCTTGATTTAATGAGAATTTCTGAAATTTCATTGATGGCGTCATCTGTTCCAATCACTCTCCTCATAACTCCTCCTTTACAAGCGCATCGCGTTTTAACTGGTCTTCCTTTATAGATTGCTTTGCCTTGATAAGGCCTTGTGTTTCACACATCTCATCATACATGGAATTTGGCATGCTCCTAATAAAACAACCCGTACCAACATAGGCTTTTACAGCCGATTTACTCAGGCAGGTGGTTGTAAGATCGCTGCTAACAAACAGGTATCTACACGGATCACCATCACAAGGAGCTGCTATACAACATAAGCCACAACGTATACAACTTGGATTAGACATAATTCCATCCTTTAAACGGTTTGTGGAGCTGGGCAATACCTATCTTCCTTTTCTCAGCCGGGGTTCCATTTAGTTTAAACATTTCCTGCACCCTAGGTGCGAACTCTACAAGCTCCTCAATCCTTGAATGCTCGGCTAGATAAATTAACTCTCTCTGTACATCTCCAACATCTCCTAGTCTCACACTTGTACATCCCACGTGTTGGCATGTAGCAGTGGTATCTCTTTCAGCAAAAGAGAACCTTTTACACTCCCAACAGTATACGATATCAATCATTGCTTCACTCCTTTCTACATCCATCCCATCCGTTCCATATGTCTCCGTCATCGTAGAAGGGATAATCATCATCGTACTCTTCACAGTCTCTAACCCCCAAAACTTTTGCATCAGCCACGCCGTGAATACCTTCGCACTGCTGTTTACCTAGCAGGTCTTGCATCGTGTGGCCAGTGTCGTCATCATCCCACTCTTCGTCAACTACGAGGATCATCTCCATCTTTATTTCTCTGTACTTCCTCTTTATTTCTGTTTTACATTGAAAACGTTTCATACAATTCCTCCTTTCATGTCTTTGGTCTTCCCCGCTTAATTGGTTTGGCACTCCTGGAAGGATTTGAACCTGCGACTCACGGCTTTGGAGACCGCATCTCTACCAGGTTGAGCTACAGGGGCATGTATTTTTAACTATATTTGCGATTATCCACTCGACCCAAATGGTCGTTTTTCCATTTGTAGATAGCGCACTTTCTAGTGTCCTTCATCCTGTATAGATAGAACGTGCCAAAGGACTTTATAGTTGTCAGGTTTATATCTAACTGAGTTTTTATGTCCCACATTCCTTGGGTAAGATCTGCAAAATATATTTCATCCTCTCCTCCAGCCATCCTATCAAATATCTCTTTCATAACTCTTTTGACTTCCTCTATTAGTATAGGATATAGATTTTCTAATTCGATTTTTAACTGTTCCATATATTTTCCTCCTTTCAAAAACCAGGAAAAACGTTACCATACTATATGCCTACCGAATAAGGTGTGAGAATAATCTTAACCATCATAGCCTTATCTTTTCTTACCTTATGTTTGAAATGAGGACCATCTCCTTTAGAACAGCCTTCCCCGAAATAAGCACTGAATGCATATTCTTCCCCAGCTATAGTCAGCCTGTCACGATAAAGTGTTGTTTCAGTATACTTAACCCAAGCTGCTGTTACATATGCCGTCCACCAGGGTGTTTTAGACCATATGGACATATGAAGCCAATAGCAAAGATAGGTGCACACCATAAGGGTTCTACATACCAAATACACTTTAACTACCCTATATGCTATTATTAGGGAGCTTTTTACTATAACAGTTCCCCAGAAAAATATGTTAAAAAATGTTCTTAACATAATACACCTCTTTTTATGATATTCTATATAGAAAATCCTCTTTATTTATATGACATGCTAATACCGATACCCCTATTTTATCCACAGCCTCTTCTCTTAGACCAAATAGTTTGCTACATAATTCTGGGAACCTGTCATAGAGGTGTTCACAGACCACAAATTTGCATCCTAAGGCTTTGGTATTACATCCTTCGGAAGATAAGTGTGTGCAGTGACCACAACAACCATTTTTAGGCGAGCCTCTATATCTCTCCCTACGATTTATACAAACCCCTTCTTCAAACTGGCAGGGATTGTATTTCTTAAGAAGGTCGCTAGCCTCCTCATAGAGACGATCATATCCCACCGATAGCTTTTCTAGATCCATTTAATCACTGCCTCCTTCCAACATTTTAAACCCATATCTAAAATAAGATAGAAAGGGAATAGTATAGTAAAAACTCCTTCTTGCTTTGATAACACCCTAACATTACTGTCGATATCTGACTAGCCTCTTCTCTTAAGTCGTGTAGCCTGTTAAGAAATCCGTTTGATACTTTACAGTAATTACCTTCACAGAAAAAGGTCTTACAACCTAGGCATTTTACACTACACCCTTTAGGAGTTAAGTGGCGGCAAGAACCACAGCACCCGTTTGTACGTGGTGCTCCTTTATATACACATTTGTTTCCTTTAAATTGACAGGGATTATGCTTCTTGAAAAGCTTGTCAGCCTCTCCGTAGAGACGATCATACTCTATTGATAATTTCTTTAGGTTCATTATTATCTCTCTCTTCCCCCCAGGCGAATCAGGCAGGAGGTGGTAGGCTTAGGTCTTGGACTCTTGACGCGAATCTGCCATAGAATTATTCACAATTTTTTGTAGATTTAAAAGATTTTGTTTCAACTCTAACATTCTTTTATCCATCATTGTCTTTAGAACAGCAGCCCTGTTTTTATAACTGCCGGCGTTTCTCATTTCCTTTTCTATTTCTTTTTGGAACTCTTCCAGCTCTGGATGCTCTTCAAGAAATTTATCTCTATCATCGACGGCTTTTTTTATATTACCAAACAGATCTGATTTATCTATAACTTTATTATCGTTATTTTTTTCATTCATAGTTTTCCCAACTATCTCCTTTCCTCCAGTAAATATAGTCTTCCGGGTTATTGTCTCCTACGATCACACCAAATACAGAGAATGCTTTAAGCTCTTTAGCCATATCTGCAAAGCAAGATTTTAAGCTCTCTCTGCTTCCCAAACAGGAAGAAACAGACATGGTGATATAGTATCTATCGTATTTTTTACTGCCGGAGAGTACAAAACCGTAAGGTTCCGCGGCTATGATTGGCTTGAACTTCTTAGGTATCTTAGTACCCTTAGGTATGTTGATTGTTCCTGTTATAAATATCGAATACGACATCTTTCTCTTCCTCCTTCGCTAAAGAAATATTTTAGACCTTCTTATTATAAACCCCTTTCCCTGCCAAGATAAACTTCGATAATTGGATGCCTTTCATAAGTACCTATAGCATCTATAGTTCTCCCCTTTGTCGTAGTATGAGTAACACGTAGGACTTCTAATTCTTTACCCCCTTCCGACCGTACTATGTCTCCTTTTATTGGTCTTGCCGCCATTTCGGCAGGCCACCACTCTTTTTTGAAATTGTTAAGCTTTGTTACACATCTCACTTTCACTTCCATTTTTGTTACCTCCTTATTATGAACCAAAATGTTTACGCATGTGGATTTTTCGGTTTAGGCATCCAGTGGGTAATTTTGTCGATCCATTCACCTTCACACGGCTCTCCTGTTTGCCATTGTCGAAGTTCTCGATCATAGTGGCCCATTTCAACAGCGCAAGAGTTAGCTACCACCACTTCTTCAGAATATCTAGTGGTATTTTTGCTGAAATTGCCTGTAGGCATACTATCTTTTACCTCTATCCAGTCTGTCTTTCTATATATTACACATTCTTTACATGCCGGTTCTACTGGTAATGTGCTTTCGGACAGGTTAGGACAGATAGTCTTTGTTTTCAGTGGGCATAACTCTGTCATGATTACCTCCTTTCGATTACCGTTGTTTCCTAGGAACATGCCTGTATTCTTATTCTTAACTATGTAAGGCATTTATTACCTCCTCTGAAGCCTTACGCTTCTTGAGCTTGCTGTATGTCTTTCCTGAAATCATAAAGTCACCTAAATCACCGCATCCAGGACACTCAGTTTCTAAAAAGGCGCAGCGGTATGAGCCTAAAACTTTCCACTTCACCTCTGATTTGTACATACTACACTTCATATCTTTGCCTCCTCACAGGTTCTGTCTAGCATTTGTCTGAAAATCTTGGTCTGTTCTTTCGTTTCTCGTACCAGCTCTTTCAAAAGGATATTTTTGGTAGACACTGCCTCAATAGAACTGTTTATTTCCTTTTCCATAAGAGGTGTGCTAAAGAAAAATGTGAAAAGAAGTACAAGGATCACTCCCATCGCAAGTCCAATAAAGCCTCTGACAAATCCTTCACTCATAGTATTCTCCTTTCTTAGTTTAATCCGAACTCCTATCACTTGCTCTATTCAACCTCATTACATTCTCTTCTTTAATATCTTTTGATCGACATTTTGAACATTCCCAGCCCAAAGGCAAGACTACACCCGGACACAGCTCGAATTTCTCTCCACATTCTGCACATGTGTCTATGGCTTCGCTCATATCACTCACCTGGAAAACTCTTTTCCCAAACCCAACAGAGTCTGTCTATAATAACTTCAAGATTGTCATAGAGAACTCTGTGAGTAGGTACATCCGGCTTATGAGTCTTTATTAAATACTCAGGGCAATCTATTATTTCCATCTGTGATTTTATCGCCAAAAGCTTATCCATGGCTGTATCGACTCTTCCCTTTATAGAACTTTTCAATTCTTTGAGAGAAGGTTCTTTAGCTTTCTGAAGATGAAACCTTTCTGTCATCTTCTCTGCTTCTGTCGAACATACATCTCCAAGAAGTCCTTTTGTCTTGTTCACGATTTCCTCCTTATTCAAAGTTATAGTAAATACTATAATATTTTAATGATTATGAACCCAATTTTAATGATTACGAGCCCAGATACCTGTTCCCCTACAAAATTGCCGGACTTTTTCTTTTCTTTACAACTCTTACACAACCACATAGTCTCGGTGTAATCAGCAGCTATTAAAAGGTAACGGTCAGCAGGTTCTTTTCTACAATTTAAGCACCTCATTAGCTTTTCTCCTCTAATAAATTATCTACATCCACCAGTTGATATGTTTCTTGTCCTTTCCAACCGCAAGTGTCACATATCACAGGAATTAGAAGAAAGGCTTTATCATCTTTTATTTCTGTAGTCGCGAATTTACTTTTGAGTTCTAAATCTGGAGAGGAACAAGATGCACACGCCATACCTTTCCTTTCCAGATAGGACTTTTTGGTTTGGCTTGTCATACTGGTTTTTCTCCGGTTTCTTCCAGTGTAATCATATACTTTCTCTTCCACTCAGGAGGCTTAAGTACTTCTGCCACTTCTCTGTTAAGTGTTTGTAGTAGGTCTCTAATATCTAACAATACTTCAAAGCTTAGACATTCTCTTCTTTCTCTCTGGCCGGTAGGACTCAGCTGCTTGCCATAAACACATGCTAGTAAATCTTCTCTTCTTCTCATAGGTTATATCTCCTTTGATTTTTTTTCGCGCGGGAAAAAGGTTCAGTCTCTCAAAGATTTATGGACTTCGAAGGTCAGGTTTTTTATACACCACTCCATTCCTACTAAACAATTGGAGGTAAGAATGAAACCATGGTTCTTAATATTAACAAACCTGTACCCCCTACTAAACAGTCTACTTATTTCTGCAACCTCTCTTAAATCTCCACAAGGGAAATAGTTTTCGGTTATTTTCTGAGCAAAACTGGTGCCAAGATCCGCAGTATGCTTTATAAAAGCATGTCCGTGGATCATAAAGTTGATATCATCGAACCGTTCATATAGCTCTATTTGTACAGGTGCATCTACTGAGGGTTTTCTCTGGCCGTAATAATAAGGCGGTTTTACCAGAACAAAATCATCAGTTTTTAATCGCCGCTTATCAGAGTTGCGGGGGGAAAATAGATAGTAACAACTCTTAAGCCTGACAGTTGGGAACAACTTCATACATCTAGTAGAAAAGTTTCCAAAGTACCTACTACCAAGGCTATTCTCCACCTTATCGGCTAACAAAGTATTGAGTGTGATGAAATCTTCTAGTATATCTGCCTTTACTCCTGGATATGTAGGAGTAAGTTTCGTCGGCACGAAGCGCCATCTTGTATTGCGTTGCCTAAATGATGTTCTGATTTGAGCTTTAGACCATCTATAGAAATCCATTATGCCGCTGTACAACTCTTCGAGAAGGATAGTGTCGGCCCAAACATTACCTAAAGCATCTATAAGCTTGAATGCGAACATAGAACCTTCTTTACGTATAGCTATAACAGCATTACCATGCATATCGAATATTCTAGAGACAGCATCTACATCTGTCCGGTCGCCGTGGATAACCTTAGAACAGATAAGCACAGCTTCCTTGTCTTTTACAGGGTAGTGCTTTGACACTTCATTTGGTATATCAGGCGCCCAAATGACAAGGTCGTTACCCTTTACACTTGCTGGTGTTGTACCGTTGTGCAGAGTGAGAGTCATACTCCTTAGTAGTAAGGTAGCTAGCTTATCTATTACCGATGACCTCTGTCTGTATCTTCCTCCTACTAATATTGCTTTCATCATCTTTCTCCTTTCAACCGGCTATCTCATCTCGCAAAATAATCATCCAAAGCGGCTTTGGTCTGTGCTAAAGTACAGCCGTGCTTTGCCCCCTGTTCCTTAAGCCATTCTATCTTATAAGCATTTAAGGCTTCTTTGAGGGTGCTTCCGTGTTCACGGATCTGCCTCGAAATCCATGAGTGCTTGTGTACTTCTATCATCGTAATATCTAAAGGTTTTTTGTTAGCGCTAAGAGGTATTTCTTTATTTTCTCCAGCTTTGTCACTTATTAAAACTTTTTCTCTCATTTTCTTTTTTCCGCCTCTCCTTCTCCTATGGCTTTTTCTCTCTTCTTCCGAGCATCGTAACCTGCCCACAAACGCCGGAAGAGAGGGTAGGTGTTATAGGCAGTATAGCACAACGATCCTATCACAAGAAAAGTAACAAGTGCCCAACCAAAACCTCGTAAGACTTTTAGCAGAAGTATCTCTAACACCTCAGCTAGATCTTGCGCCGGCATGTTCCAGATCTGTTCAAACAGCTCTTTCATTATCTACCTCCCTGTACTGCCCTATATGTATACAAAATACCTCTCATGTCCACTGTATACTCTATCCTATTAGTATTTTTATCAATACAATCATTGATAAGTCCTCGTAACATAATCGTGCTGTCGATAAGAAAGGAGGAGGTGTTGCCCCCGTCCTGATATACTTCCACACGAACAAACCCTGGAACGGAATTTGGCGAAGAGTTGGACTCATATATGCCTTCTATCATTCCTTGAGCTGTTGTTAATGATTGCAGTTTATCGAACTTATCATAGACCTCTTTTATGGTCATCCCTTTTTCTTCTTGTTTACGCCTTACAGCTGCCATCTCCTCTTCCCTCCGCGTGTAATTCTCCCAAATTCCGCTGGATATTTCTTTGCGTCTAACTCTTTCTTCTCGTACGTGTTTCTTCCATGCCTCTTCACATTCAAGACAAGGAAATTCCCAATAACCATTTTCGTCTAGTACGCCTGCCCCAAATGTTGCTGAACCACTTAATCCTGTTGAGGCGGAACACCTTCTTCTTCCACACCCATCTCTGGTGGCCATATTATACTCCTTATATTTGAAGGTTAGTTGACTCGTAGTAATCACTTTCCCACATTCTTCTCTCTTATCTCTCCAGATAAGACTCTGATCCTACTCAGTCGCTTTGTTTCATATTTACTGTGTGACTTTATATACTTCTTAGGCACCTCCTTGCCACATTTATCACAAATTTTTCTCATTGTTAACGCCTCCCTTACTTTTTAGAATGACATCTTTGAATTGGCGGATACACCGCTTCCAGTATTTTGGCGAGCATAAATCTCGGCGCTTAAGAGGCCAAGGGCTGACTTGCCTGCTGCATCGGGGACAGATCAGAATAGCTGGTTGTTCTACTTTTGACATTCGCAACCTCCCTAACCTCTCCATCCGTACCAACATCGGTTATGTTCTTCGTTCTCTTTAGCCGCTATCCAGTCTTTTCTCAACTGTTTTATAATTATATGCCACTCCTGCTTTACACATTCTTTATGAACTGAGACACCAGGAAACAGTTTGTAGTTGCTGTTCAATGTATAGACATAGCCCTCAGGCAGTATTTCCTTCCTACATAAAGGACAGATATCGGTGGGCTTCTCATATTTTATCCGTGCTTTATATGCGTGTTCGTTTATAAACAGTTCTTTTACCCATATAGGGTGTCCTTCCAACCAGAACTTTTTTTTCATCAAGGCGTATTCTCCTTTTTACCTGGATTTTTAAGCTTTTCTATAACAGACTTAACAGGTTCGTTAATTACTCTGCCGCCAGCAAGAAATCCCAAAGCTACCATTTCTTCTCCTGTGGTAGGATCTTTTCCTACCCCAAAGATATCTGCGAGGCCATTACTAGTAGATATAAGCTCCCCCTGACTTAAACCATATTCCTTTCTAAATTCTTCTTCTGCCATTACTAACCTCCCTGATTATATGTTATGGATAAAGGTTTTACCTCCAGAAAGCACTCAACCGCCTTAATTCTTCGTTGTGTTGCCGGATGTCCTCCAACGTTGGATGTTCATCACGGCCAGAAATATTATCAGGGCTTATTAGTTCGCCGGCTTCTACCCTATTATTAACATGGTTGATAAACCATACTTTTTGTCCAGCCTCCATTTTCCCCTCCTATATATTACCTCTCATGTCTTCTAAACAATCGAGACAATAATCTGCATATACTTCTTCGCCTGTCATATCATAAAGATAGGGATCTCGTGTTCGTTCGACATCTTCTCCGGCTTGTCCACATTTAACACAACTCAGGCTTTTTATTTTCAGCAACTCTATATGGTATAGCTCCTCAGAATGCCTTTCTATACTCATAACCTTCCTCCTTACCAGTTTTCATATTCCGCTTTTTCAAATTCATCATCAGTGTCTTCTCTTTTTGGTCCCCGTTTCCATGATTCTAACAAAAAACCTTCGATGTATGAGAAGAGATTCTCTTCAGCCCCTTTTTTGTTCGCATTTATCTCTAGAATGCCTTTGAGAATATTTTCTCTCTCTTCCTTTGATAGTTCTACAACTTTTCTGTATCGTGGCATAACTTACCTCCTCGGATTTAAATTAAGGAAGAAGAAAGATCTTGAGGGGTATGGTTAATACAATGTAAACACCTCAACCATCTTGTATAGTTTGATGAGTCGGAATATTGACCGTCAAAAAAGTAGGTGCATGTTTTTATCTTACAAGGCGTAATTTTACGAACCTCATCTTCTTCCTTTCTCAAATTGCTTATATCAATCTTAAGTAAACTTTCCATGTTTACCACTCTCCTTAATCTTTTACCTCGAAAGTTTGTACTACCCATCTAGGTTCTGCACCAGTAAATGCACTCTCGAGCCAGGTCCGCCACCTCGATCTTTTTAGGTTAGCCTTTTTGGCTGCCCGTTCGGCGTTAGCATAATTTGAATATATGCCAAATACCTGTCCAGTAACTGACCATTTAAGAGCATGTACTTTTTCCATTCTGTCCTCCTTTACATTTTCCCAAGTATGTAATAGATTAGATTAAATTTAGAATCAGTCAGCATCTGTATTATAAAAGCTACCCACCCCAGCAGTGACAAAGGCCCTAATACATACCCAATACCTTTGATAAATTGTCTTGTTTGTTCACTCATACTATCCTCCTCTAATTTTTTTCGGGGGGGGGGAAATATATAATTTAGATTTAATACCCTTTATTCAGACCGAAGGGTGGGCGGGCTAAGAGTTTAAACCTATAAGGAGTATAAAATGAAAAACACCCCGATACTAAACGCCTCGGTGGCGGGCGCTGAATCTGTTATTGTCCTGTGATAAATGCAACAAACCCTCTTGAAGGGCTAACATTGTGTTCCGTAATATAATGCTCAAATCCGGAGGGCCAAATCCACCCTTTGTGGCTGAATTCAGTGGAGCCATTCCTTTGGTTGCAGATTCTGCACCTAGCTGAGCCTTTCTGCACTCTAGCAGATGCTTTAACCTCTACCTTACTGAGTAAAGCCGTGAATTGTGTAGCCCACTTAGATGTAACACCTCCAGATCGAGGCTTATTTGTACTGCTCCAGAAACCTTCCTTTTTCATTATATTCCCTCCTTAAATTCTCTATGAAACCTCTGGTTGGGTATGAAACCTCTGGTTTGGGGTAAACTTTTCTGATTATTTTGAATTCTTTTGCAAGTAAAACTTCCATCTTTAGTCCCGCGACGAAGTGTGGTTCTATAAACCTACCCAACCCCTGTCTGTAATCGATTTCCAGGATCTCAGGTGATTGACATAATAATTGCAGGGTACGAACCCACTCCTCCCACTCCTTATATGCTTTAAGTGCCTCTTCTAGCGTTGGAATAAAACAGAAGCCCCTGGGTACAGGGTAGGGCGGAACTATCATGGTTGGGTTGGTATCATTCCAACATATCCATCCATTAGCGCCAAACCTATATAACTCATGATAAACCAGGGACGTCCACCTCTGCCTCAGATCAAGACAAACCAGCTTATAAGCCTTTCCTTCTAGGGGAATTCTCTCGTAGTCGTTGTGTAATCTATTACACATAATATCTCCTATTTGCCTCTTGTTTATTTCTTCTCGATGGGAAAAAATTTAGCTGTTATTGCATCCGTATTTGCACCTTGCTTCTCTCCTTACCCTTCCTATCTGCCTTCGTCACGAAGGGTTCAACCCTACCTTATTAATTACATCTTTCACAGATAAGTCCACCTGCTTTGCTTTGTACTATGAATGGCTCTATTTTGTTCTCCTTTTCTAAAGCTTCCTTAAGACATTCTTGTAGGAAAGCATTAAGAGTAGGTTTACTATCTTCTGTGAATTCTTTTCTCACTGCCTTAACTAAAACACAGTTAAGATCAATAATTTCTTGCTTGTGATCTCCTTGTATCACAATATCTTTTATTATTTTTTCCAAAAACCATTTTCTTAATTTTACCCATCTTTATCTCCTCTTTTTCTCTTTAACATTAAAAGTTTGTACTACCTAAATTGTATTAGTTAAACCTAATCGACGGTGAATCCATCTCCTATTCTTGTTGAGTTTTTTGGCAGCACCTGTAGCGTCATCATGATCTGTGTATATGCCGCCTATCAGGCCGGTAGCCTTCCATCTAAGAATGTATACTTTCATTTTTGTTCCTCCTTCCATTTACATAATGGAGATAGAGAGTTATTGTTACCAACTTGGTTTAACCAGTAGTTCCTTAGGTGTATCTTCCCGGATGGCTCCACAGTAATCGCATCCAGCATTACACCAATCATTGAAGCACTTATTACAGTGAACACATACTGGGATTCGATTACAAAGTCTGCAACCAATGCCATGTGTTATTCTAGAAGGCAGTTTCTTTTTATTCATCTTGATATCTCCTCAGTAGATTTTTTCCCGCGGGGAAAAAGGTTTAGCTGTCCCTATCAAAATATACAGAGGTATATGTGTCCTATAATCGAAGCTGCCATAATAGTAACTAATACACCGACAAAATATAATTCAGGAATTAGAGCCAAAGGCCTGAAGGAAAATGTCATCATGGAGCCTCTAATGTAGCCTCTTTCGAGTCTGTTGCCCATTTTCCATAAATGTTCTTTCTTGCGTAGTATCATCCTGTCCTCCTTTCTATAGAGTCATCTTTTACATCATCTCCTCAATAGACCGTGGGTTTACACAACACCTAACATCTCCTCCTCTTATATTGTAGTGCTCATATGTGAGGTCCATCCAGTTCAGAGAATTGGTTGGCTGAGAATTATCTAACTGTTCTTCCAACACCTTCAACCGCCTTTCCAATTGTATCTCGTTGAATTGCCTGTTAAGCTCTCTCTCATTTGCTCTTTTAGCCTCTTCTGTTAGATAGAAGATTAGGCTGGATGCCATTAATCTCATCACAACCAGTACGGCTATAGATATTCCTGTGACAACAGCTCCTAAAATTATCTCAGTCATGATTACCTCCTTTCTATGGGTTTTTTCGGCGCAGGTTAGCTCAATGTTAGAACAGGCAGGATTTGAACCTGCAAAGTGAGAGCAAACAGTTTCAACGAGGTTGATCTAATTAATTAGATTACTTCGGCCCTCAGACTCGCTACTGCGTCTACAATGGCAAGCAGTGAACAAGCACCATCTCGAGAGATAATGTGATGTGCTTACCAATTCCGCCACCGCCCTAACGTTGAGCTAACCTGCGCTTTTCTACCTTTAAACCAAAATGGTCTTTCAATACCTTAAGATCTTCATCAGTTGTGGGGCCCTCCCAATCTAAAATACCTAGTTTTTTGTCTATGGACCATTGTTCGGGGGGATGTAATCTAAGGTAGTTTTTCGGCCTCTTAAGTGCTTGAGCTAACATATCATCCACATTATCCTCCTTGATCGATTTTTCCGCGCGGGAAAAAGATTTAGTCTCCCACGCACCTTATACCTTAGTCATAAACTGTTATTCCATTGTTATGGTTTACCTCATGTTGTATAGTATATCCATATGATCCTGCAAAAATGTCGGTTTTCACTTTTCCTTCAGTGGTGTAATACTTTAATTTGATCCAACTGTACCTTTCTACTTCTACAGGTCCTCTTAAACTGAAAGATCCACATTTGGATTTTACAACTATTTTGGTTCCTGATGTATAGAGGCATCTTGGGTTGAGAAAGAAGTTCCACCCTTCTTCACCTCTATAACCTTCTTCATATACTCCTATGATATTGAAGGGAATACCTATATTAGCACCAGATATACCTTTAACAGAAGTGTAATCAGAGAAGTCTATTTTGGCACAAGTCTTCATGTATGCGGTTATACTCAGGATTAGTTGCCGGTATTCTTTGTTGGAGTTAAACAACCTCATATTAACATTGAGTAGTTTAGTATGTAATATACTGTTGTCGGCTTCATTGTGTTGGACCATATAATCTTTTATAGATGTCATTAGTATTGAGCCTCCTTTTCATCTTTCTTGTCGGGTAGTTTAGATGATCTTAACACCTTTATGGATATAACAGGTCATATTGAATCTCTTCTTTAGAGTTTCGGCCGCTTCTATATTACCTGCTATAGCTTCCTTTAAGAGCTGTGGCTTAGTATCCACCAACTGTTCTTCTAAATTACATAGAGCTTTCTTCTCTTTCTTAGTCCAGCCGGGCAATACATGGTATATTCCTTCTGGATCTATTTCCATTTTCTTTAATGCTGTTAGTGCCATTTTCATTCCTCCTTAGTTAATTTTTTCGCTCGGGGAAGAAACAGATTTAGTGTTTATCCTCAACAATCTCTATAGCAATGATAAGCCCTTCACAAACACCTCTATTATAGTGGTAATACATAGAGTTCTTCAGCTCGTTATTATCTCTCTCTACCTGATGATATGTCAGGTGGGTTTGTAACTGGGCAATTAGCCTTTTCTTGTACCGGTTGTTTAGAATAATAAACACCAAAACAATCACCAAAATACTAAGGAGTTCTAATATGTACATGTTAATACCTCCTTTCTTTCTCAAGGTTAATTGGTATAGGAATCTTCCGCTTCTCCAACCATAATTTCTCGGATTAGCTCCCAATAATTTTCTATGAAGGTAACTACCTCTTTTTTGTGATCATCTGATCTAGACTCTCCGTAAAAGTCGTCAAGAAGATCTTTTAGGTTTTCCATCTTTCCCCTCCTTACACCGTATGTTCGTTAAAGCGGTGCGGCTATTTCTGTCCAGTCCACCCCGATTGTAACTATTTCTCTCAGTGAAAGAGTGAACTGTTCATCTGAATCCATAAACCCTTCTGAGACACACCGCTGATTAATCTCTCTCAATTCGCAGAATTTGTCCCAGGCACCTCTATCCATGATTTCTTGTGCAGTTATCGTTACATTGAGTTTCATCAGGTACTCCCTATCAGAGGTGGTCTAGGTATACGCCAATATTCACCTTTACACCTTTCACATTTCTGGTTGTTGATATAGTTATCTCCATCGCTCTTCCTCCTCAGGTTGTTTGTTTTTGATAGGCCAAATTTTTGTACTTATACCAACCAGTCCTAATATTGATAAAGTAAGCGGACCCAGAAGCAACATCAATCCTGTTCCTATTATATTGGCCGTAGGACTCTGGGTTCTAGTCCTACATTTCGTTTTTATCAAGACTACAACAACCAGTAATGAACAAACAACCCAAATTACCTGGAGCGTAGTTTTAATAACAGGAGTTGGAGGGACCCACAGTTGAAAAAACCCCAAGCAGCCAAATATTAAAGCTGATAGAACAAAAGATATTTCTATTCTTGTTTGCATAATTTACTTCTATTTTTGATACTCGGCCTGATGCGCCGAACATACTTATTTTCTATTACCCGCCCATCCGGTGTGTGAAAGGTACCGACATTTGGAAAGCAGCCGTAAATAACTTCTCTGTATAATACTATATCATAAAACCTTTTTTCATATGTACCTTCGTATTTTATCCATCCAGATAACTTGTCCTTCCTGTCTGTTATCTCCTCGCTTTCTAAGTCGTGGATAAGACCATTGGCTAGAATCCATATCCGATCACTAAACTCAGCATCTCTAACTTGTTTTAACCGTTCTATTATTTTAGCTCTGTTCATGTTATCCTCCTGTCAATTTTTCTGCGCGGGAAAAAGGTCCAACTATCTTATGCTCTTTTTAAAACGTCTAAAAGATTTTTTCTGGGATGCATTCTAAGATCACCTCTAAATAAAATTTCGCCTATACAGTAAACAATAAGCAATTTTATGATTCGCCAACATTTCATAGCTTATACCTCCTCAAATTTTTCGGCAGGAAAAAGATCTAATCTCCCTCTTCTCCTCTTTGCCAACGAATACAATCTTCTGGATTCCTGTCCTCTATAATCATACCGAATATCCTGAATGCCTTAAGTTTTTTAGCCATGTACATGAAGTAAGATTTTAAATCCTCTGCACCTGCCAAACAAGAAGAAATAAATGTTGTAACACAGTAAACATCATACTCCTTATTGGAATAATATAGTCGTGAAGAGGGTTTCTCAGCTATACTTGTTTTAAATTCTTTAGATATCTTAGTACCTATAGGTAAAGCAATAGTTCCTGTTAAAAATATTTTGCATCCCATTTCAATCCTCCTTTATTCTGGTAAATACTGGAAGAAAAGAGCTAAGCTAACTGCAAGTATGCCTACAACGACAATGACTACCACTGCTCCTAATACAGGATAATCCTCATGATTAATAGTGCCTGTATATAGCCAAAATTTACCTTTCATTTCGATCCTCCTTAATTTTCCGCGCGGGAAAAAGATTCAACTGTCTTCTATTTAGGCAGAAATTTAGTTATAGCATCTACAAGAAAGCTTTTGAGATCTTCTAGGGCTTGTCCTGTTATTTCTACCAATTCAGTTACTTCTTCAAATTTAGGTAGCTTTGTCATCATATTGTGTAAGGTAAGACATTTCTGGCATGTGGGACAGATTCCGTCTTTCAGTTTCGGCATACCTTCAACTTTTCCACATATTGAACAAAATTTTTCGCTCATAATATCTCCTTTAATTTTTTTCCGCGCGGGAAAAAGGTTCAACAGTCCCCACTTCTCTTATAGTGACAGAGAGAGTTATTATAGTTTATCCCAATATATATTTACACCACTCCCATAGAGAACTAATTCGCCCTTCTGAAGTAATCTCCTCGAAAAATAGAACGTAGTAACCCGTAACCAGTATTATAACAAGAGACACAACTGGTACTATTATGGTAATAACCAACTCTTTTATGATTCTCCCCATCAGCTCGTTCCTCCTTTAATCGTCCGACGAACTACCTAACCCAACCCCTCCTTTAGTAAATTAAGTAAGGAATAGAGTAGTAAGGTAGTATGCTTACGGACGCGGTGTTTTATTTACTAAAATCCTTAAGTTTTAATTATACCCTTGATATATATCTTAATATTTTATATATATAAATAGGAGTAAACGTTATGAGTGCAAAACGAAAACATGAACTACAAAATGGTGATAAAATCGCAGTGGCTACCAAACTGGATAAAGAAACTCACGACGCTCTTAAAGAATATACGGACGATCTAGGTTTTGAATCGGTGTCCAAGGCTTTACAAGGCATAATCACTGACTCTATTTCTTACTACATCAATAAGAGAAAGCAGGCAAACAATGGACCAAAAATCGCGGGGATGGAAAAAATACCCGAGCAACTCTGATTACATGATTTCTACCGATGGTAAAGTAATGAGCCTCTGTTATAACTACAGAGGGCTAATACTTAAACCTCTACTAAGCCACGGATATCTCCGGGTAGCATTAAATAAGGATGGAGAAAGAAAGATGTACGAAATCCACAAGTTAGTCTTAGAGACCTACGTAGGTCCCAGGCCTAAGGGACATATCTGCAATCATAAGGACGGTATTAAGTCGAATAATGACGTAGATAACCTTGAATGGGTTACTCATAGCAAGAATCTCCAGCATGCTTATAGCATTGGACTTCAAATGCCTCAACAAGGTGAAAAGAATGGTAGGGCCAAGTTAACTACGGTAGATGTTTTAGAGATACGTAGGCTTTATGAAGAAGGTTATAAGGTGACCAAGTTAGGTAGGATGTATGGAGTTCGTCACCAAACTATTGGCAGGATCGTTAGATATGAGGGATGGAAAAATGTCTGATTAACGTCCGGCGGTCAGACTTTCCTTTATGGGATAATGTAGTAAATGGTACAGTGATGTAGTATACTTGTAGCACGGGGATTTTTTCTCTTATCTGCTATAGATTACCCCTCCAAAGAACACTGATTTAGTAAAGATTACATAGGATTATTGTGGTTGTTATATTGTAGAGACCGAGCGAATAATAAACGATCTTGTTTATTGTGAGCGGTAGCGATTTTGTCTATCAGGGTATATATCGCACGCACTCTATATATATTTCCTTTCCGCTATATATATTACGCACTAACTATATATATTATTATATATATTCTATCCTGCTTGCTATAGCACGCACTTATTATATAT